>Ga0207990_1000243_pt1 | contig 32281 bp, 19 predicted proteins | sample ETNtaG_8_FD_185780 | JGI IMG/M metagenome (GOLD analysis project Ga0207990, IMG submission 185780) | Marine microbial and viral communities from oxygen minimum zone, Eastern Pacific Ocean - ETNP201406SV75 (SPAdes) (version 2) | ecosystem: Environmental > Aquatic > Marine > Oceanic ...
GAATCGAATCACCGGAGCAAATGTAATCAGTTGAACCCCGTGGACCATCTATGGCATCTGTAGGAGATATAGCCCCCGACTTCACTCTGACGGCACACGACAAGTCGACTGTGACGCTGAGCGAGATGCGAGGCAGGAGGGTCATCCTGGCATTCTACCCTGCCGCCTTCACCGGAGTTTGTACCAAGGAGATGTGCACCTTCACCGATGCGATGACTGGCCTCGGGGCGGCAGAAGCCTCGGTTCTGGGAATATCGGTAGATGCGCCATTCTCCAACGCCGCTTTCGCCGAGGCGAACGACATCTCGTTCCCACTGCTCTCAGACGTCCATCGCTCTGCAGTCAGTGCTTATGGCATCGCACTGGACGACTTCGTCATACAAGGCTACACCGTTGCGCAGCGTGCCGTCTTCGTAGTCGAGGCTGATGGCAGCATCGGCTTCGCTTGGGTTGCCGACAATCCGGGCCAGGAGCCCGACTACGAGGCCGTACTTGCTCACTGTCAGTCGCCGTAGGCGAGGTACCTGACGAGGGAGCCGTAGATTATTCCCGAGACCATCAGGCTCTCCTCGTTGAAGCGATCCATCGTATCCAGATAGGTGTGGTACTCGGTCGAGCCCGAGCCGTAGCAGACAATGGCTCTGCCGTAGTCCTTGTCCGAACCCTCATCGTCATCGAGGTTGTAGACGAAGGGAGCGTGGTCGGAGTTGTAGGGCATGGCGGTGGAACTGTGCTTGTGGATGCTGATTGGGTACTTGTCCGCTAGTTCTGGATAGGCGCTCGAGAATACGCTCGCGACACCTCTGATGTGATCGACGTCGGCCTTGTTGTTGCCGAAGAGGGTCACCCCGGAGTTGCGCTCCGCATCGACGTGGTTCATGTCCAGGTTGACGTAAAGCCTGAGATTTTCCGCTAGCATGGCCTGATGCTTGTCGACCCACTCGGTGGAGCCCCACAGCCCCTCCTCCTCGCCGCCCCAGGTACAGAAGTAGATGGTGTGCTTAGGGGCCCCCAACTGCGACTCCAGAAGTCCGAACTGCCTAGCTATCTCCTGTACGGTGGCAACCCCTGAGGTATCGTCCACTGCCCCCTGCCCGTTGTACACAGTATCGTGATGGGCCCCGAAGATGATGAGTGATTCACTTTGCCCCTCAATTATCCCACAGGGCACGTGTATGGTCGCAGTGCCCTGATTGTTGACATCGGTGATGAACTGCAGACGGGCATCCCCGTTGATGACTTCGTCGACGATGGCCTGGCCGACGCTCCTAGAGACCATGATGAAACCGAGATCCTCGGGTATGGGGTCGATGGATGAGATTCCGACCGACTTGAAGTACGGAACGCAGTCGTCGGCGACGAGTTCGTCGCAGTTCTGCTTGTCGTTTATGGTGATGAGTCCCGCGAGGTCGTTGTCCGCACCCCTCTGGAACAGCGCCGTGTTGCCTTCTGTCTCCGGCTCCAGCCAAACAAGGCCGACTCCGTTCGCAGCCGAGGCCCAGTCGGCCGACTCGTTTCCGGTGCCGAGGTCGACTACTGTGATATCATCGACGTAGCGGATGAAGGAGGAGCCGCTGTAGCCCTGTATGACGTAGTCCTCACGGTGCGTGAACTCGACGATGTCGCGGTTGACATCGGTGATGGTGCAGGGCGTGGGCCCGCCGATTATACTCCCGATGTCGCCTGGGGTGCACATCGACAGGGCAGGATCGTTTCCGATGACGAACATCGGCACATCGAATTCCTCCAAGGTGGCGGGAATGCCCATTGAGGAGAAGTTGAATTTGATCGCTTCTGCCGTGTTCTTCTCCTCTACGGTGCCAGAGAGTCTGCCTTCCCACTCCGGATGTCCCATGTCGACCAGCGACTGCGCGTAGACTCTGGCCTGCTCGGAATCGAACTCTATCAGTTCGTAGTCCGGTTCGCCCTTAATCCATGAGATGATGTCGTCACCGTAGAGGATCGCCCCTCCAGAGCCGCCCACCACTATCAGCGCGGCGACCGCGAGCACTGGCACAGGTAGCGCGCGTGCGCGCTCCAATAGTCGCGAAACCGACTCAGGGAGATTTGAGCCTGCAGGCTCATCCCCGACAATCTCCGCATCCATCACTTCCTTCCTCAGCAGCGCTGCGCCTTCGTCGGACTATTGAACCCACGCCGGAGCGGTGTCCGCACTAACCGGTTACTGGCTGCCGACTTCCTTGCCGGTCCAGCGCTTGCTCAGGGAGTGATCTATGTCCATCTGGTCCAGTATCCGAGCGACCACAAAGTCGACCAGGTCCTCAATCGTGGTCGGCGAGTGGTAGAAACCAGGGCTGGCAGGCAGTACGACGACGCCCCAAGAGGACATCTTGGCCATCGCCTCTAGGTGGGGCGTCGAGACCGGGGTCTCTCTGGGCACTACTATCACCTTGCGCCTCTCCTTCAGCGCCACTAGGGCGCTTCGAGTGGCGAGATTGTCGGAGATGCCAGTGGCTATCTTGGCGATGGTCGTGCCACTGGCGGGGCAGAAGACGTAGGCATCGAATCGGGCCGAGCCGGAGGCAGCGCGGGCGGCGAGGTTGCCATTGTCCTCGAGGGTGACCGAGTCGTGGCCGGCGAGTTCCTCGGGTGTGATTCCGCACTCCAGGTCTAGATTGATCGCCCCCGCGCTAGTGACAATGAGGTTGACCGACCAGCCAGCATTGACCAACTGGTCGAGCAGGCGGACGCCGTACTGGGCCCCGGAAGCGCCGGTTATCGCTACGACGGCCTCAGGCATGGTAATCGATATCCCATCTCGTCCTTGAATGGTTTCCCTAGCTCATCCGCTTTCCTCGAGGGAGTCTGCTAGGTACCGGTACTCGTCTATGTGGTTGTAGAGATAGGAGGAGACTCGCAGGTACCTCCTGTTGTGATGACTCCAGTTGAACACAGGGACTTGAATGCGGTAATCATCCAGCAGGGAGGTGTGAAGTGGGTCTCCGTCGAACACCGACGTCGCAACCGGCCCACCCTCCGGCATCAGCACCGTGCCAAGTGCGGATACCATGGAGTCGGGGCACGGGAGCGGAGTGCCGAGCGCCTCGGCCAAGATCTTCCTAGCGGCCAGTGCGAGGCTGCGGTTGCGATCGATAATCGCAGGCCAGCCGCCGTCGACGAGGCCGCCGATATACTCGATTGCCTTCGGGATGCAAAGCCAAGGAGTGGTGTCTTGAGTCCCAGGCCAGTCAAATTCCGTTCTGAACCTTTCATTCACAGTTCCGGGAATCGAGGCACCGTGGCTTATCGAAAGAGGTCTGATTCCTTCTCTTCGGTCCTCCCTCACATGCAGAAAGGCCGACCCCTTCGGGGTGCACAACCACTTGTGCAGGTTTCCAGCGCAGTATGCAGGTTGCAGTTGACCGAGATCCAGTGGCACGATTCCCGGGCCGTGAGCTGCATCCAGCAGGACGTCGACCCCCCTCGACTGCAACTCTCCGACAAGCCGCTCGAAAGGCATCCTGAGTCCAGTTGGACTGGTTATGGTGTCGATGAGCGCGAGTCGGGTTCGCTCGGTAACATGGCTCAGAATCACCTCGACAACCTCTTCCTCACTTTCGACAGGGAACGGTATGGGGACGACGACCGTCTTGCCTCCGACCCTCTCGGTAACGAAGTCCACCGCGTTCCAGCACGCCTGATATGAGTGGTCGGGAACCAGTATCTCGTCACCCGGAGAGAGGGCGAGTGAGCGAAGGACGGTGTTCACTCCTCCGGTTGCGTTCGGGACGAAGGCCATACCCGCAGAGTCCGCGTTTAGGAACTCGGAGAGAACGTCCAGTGATTCTGCCCACATCTCATCTCCCTCTATTTCGTAGAATCTGACTGGGTCTGACTCTATCTGCGCCCTCAACCTCTCCTGCTTCTCGAGGACGGCCTTCGGGCAAGCCCCGAAAGACCCGTGATTGAGGAAGACGGTGTTGGGGTCGAGTGACCAGTGGTGTGCGAGCTCGCTCCTGCGAGGGAACGCGCTCATGCGACTACCTCGGCAGTCCATGGCTCAGGTTGCATGGGTGCTCTGCCGAGTATTTCCTCGCAGTTCACGAGCAGAGCTTCTTCGATGCGGGCCATGTCGATGGCTCTGCCTTCGAGGTCGTGAGTGTATCCCAGTTGGGCGAGGCTGGTGTGGACGCCCGCTCTCATGCCGCAGCCCTCTAGGTCCTCTACCCGGGTGCCAGGTGTCTGGATGTTGATCGACATGCCGTGGCGGCTGACCCAGTGCAGGAACGAGAGCCCGATCGAGCAGATCTTGTGCCCGTCGACCCAAGTGCCTTGCATGGAGGGGTCCTTGTAGGCCCCGATGCCACAGTCTGCGAACGCCTTGATGGCCCAGTCCTCCAGTCTGCCGATGATGGTTCGGATGCTCTGCTCCTCCAGCCCCCACTTCACTATCGGGTAAGCGACCAGTTGCCCGGGACCGTGCCAAGTGATGCCACCTCCACGGTCGGTGCGCACAGTAGGATAACCATCGACCACGACGCCTTCGCGTATCGCCTTGGGTCCGACGGTGACGACTTCGGGGTGCTCGACCAGGATCAGGGTGTCGGGAATCTCGTCGGCGATTCTCTGCTGCTGCATCTCCTTCATCGCCTCGGCCATGACGTGATGCTCGACGACACCTGCTCGGAGGATTCTGATCTGATCCATTCGCTCTCCTCAGGTGGTATGTATCGCTTGACCGAGAGTCTTCAGCACGCTCTCGTGGAACGCCTCAGTCATCGTCGGATGCGCGTGTACGGTATCCGCTACGTCCTCAAGCAGCGCACCCATCTCCAATGCGAGTATGAACTCCCCATGCAGTTCGGCCACATGGCTGCCGACGGCTTGGATTCCGAGAATGACGTGGTCCGATTCACGAGCCGTCACTCGGATGAAACCACCAGTCTTCTCAGCCTCGATACTCAGTGCTCGGCCGCTGGCAGCGAGTGGGAACTTGCCGACTATGACTTGCTCGCCCCGCTCCTTCGCCTCGTCAGGTGTGAGCCCCACTGAGACGATCTCGGGCTCCGTGAAGATGATGGCAGGGATTGCTGCCTTGTCGAACTCGCGTGGGTGGCCTGCGATGATCTCGGCCACCATTTCCCCTTGTGCACTGGCCTTGTGGGCGAGCATGGGCTCGCCAGCGACATCACCGATGGCGTAGACGCTAGGGACTGAGGTCCGACACTGCCGGTCGATGCGGATGAAGCGCCCTGAGGCGTCCATGCGGACTCCCATGTTCTCCAATCCCCATCCCTTGGTATTGGGCTTGCGTCCGACGGTCACCAGAACCTTGTCGACCTTGACAGAGTGTTCCTCACCGTCCTTCTCGAAACTGAGCTGGACCTTGCGCGCAGCGCCCTTGCCCTTGATCTCCGTGCCTCGCGCGAGCGCATTGGTGTGGATCGTTACCTTGTGCTTCTTGAGCCAGATCTCCAACGGCTTGCGGATCTCCTTGTCCACGATGGCGAGAATACTGTCGAGACCCTCGACCACGGTTACCTCGGTGCCGAGCTTGGCAAGAGCGCATCCGAGTTCGAGTCCGATGTAGCCGCCCCCGACAATCGCTGCGCTCTTGGGCAATTTGTCGAGGTCGAGAGCGCCGGTCGAAGAGAGGATGAACTCCTCGTCGCATGGCATGAAGGGGAGGTCGATGTGACTGGAGCCCGTGGCGATGATGACATTCTCTGCTTCAATCTCCACAGGACCATCGGCGGTATCGACTGTGCAGTGCCTGGGGTCCTTGAAAGTGGCCCAGCCCTTGATGAGCTCGGCACCCGCGCCCTTCAGAAGTCCCTTCACCCCTAGGTTCAGGCGCTCGACAATCGCATCCTTCCACGACACCATCGCTGCCATGTCGACTTCGGGCGTGCCACTGACCGAGAGGCCCATATGGCCTCCGTCTGAAGAATGCTGCTGCAAGGCCTCGAAACGCTCTGCTGCGTGGATGAGGGCCTTGCTGGGGATACAACCGCGAATCAGACAGGTACCTCCCGCTCTGTCGGCCTCGACTATCACAGTGTCCAGACCTAGTTGGCCGGCCCTGATTGCGGCGACATAGCCGCCTGGGCCCGCGCCGACCACTAGGACCTGACATTTCCTGGACTCAACCATCTTTCACCTCACATGAAGATGAGCGCAGGGTTCTCCAGCATCCTCTTCAGGTGCTGTATCAGTGCTGCACCATCGGCACCGTCCACGACTCGATGGTCGAACGAGCTTGAGAGGTTCATGATCCTGCGGACGACTATCTGACCGTCTCGGACGACCGGCATCTCGCGCGCCTTGTGGACACCGAGGATCGCTACCTCGGGATGATTGATGATTGGAGTGGCTCCTAGCCCCCCGTCGCGGCCAAGGCTGGTGATGGTGAAGGTCGAGCCCGTCAGGTCGTCAAGGCTCGCCGTGCCGTCACGAGCAGCGCCGGCGACTCTCTGCATCTCTTCAGCCGCCTGCCAGGCATCCATCGCCTCGACGTGCTTGACCACGGGTACGTACAGGCCGCGCTCGGTCTGCGTGGCTATTCCGATGTGGACTGCTCCGTGGCGCATCACCACTCCGGCTTGGTCATCGTAAATGGCGTTGCACTCCGGGTGGTCTGGCATTATCTTCGATAATGCGAGCATGATGAATGGGAGGTAGGTCAGCTTTGGTTGGGTAACGTCGCGCGATGCGTTGAGGGTCCGCCTCAGTGTCTCGAGTTCGGTGACATCAGCCTCCTCGAAGTAGGAGAAGTGCGCAATCCTCGTTTTGCTGATGGTCATCTGCTCGGCTATCTTCCTCCGCAGCCCGACTACCTTGACCTCGGTGATGTCTGTGCGTTCGGCGGATTGAGCCGCAGGTTCTGTTCCGGTCACCGAGCCATCCGCGGCGATGAACGCGTCGAGGTCGGCGTTACGAATCCTTCCTGATGGCCCGGAGCCGCTGATTTGGGCTATGTCGATGCCGGCCTCTCGGGCACGCCGTCGTAGGGCCGGGCTTGCCAGGGCCCTGCCGGAAGGCGCTGCGGGAGCCGGAGCGGGTTCTGGATCAGGTTCGGATGCAGGCTCTGTCTCAGGCTCCGGTTCTGGTTCCGAGGCGGCCTCCACCTCGGGTTCAGCCGCCGCTACGGGCTCGGCGGCGGGGGACGTGTCTTCGGAGTCGAACTCCACCAGAGCGGAGCCGACTGCGATCATGTCACCGGCCTCACCGTTCAGAGAGCTGACCACACCGCTGACTGGAGAGGGAATGGTGACCGTCGCTTTGTCGGTCATGACGTCGACTATCGGATCGTCTTCCTTCACGGCGTCACCCACGCTGACGTGCCATTGGACGACTTCCCCCTCGACGACGCCCTCGCCGATGTCTGGCAGTTTGAACACGTGCATCCCCATTCTCAGTCCTCCTGCGTCCTGCGTATCGCCGCGGTTATGCGAGCAGGTCCCGGCATGTAATCCCATTCAGTGGTGTGTGGGAACGGGGTGTCCCACCCCGTGACCCTCTGGATAGGGCTCTCTAAGTGGTAGAAGCAGCGCTCTTGCACCGATGCGGCCATCTCGGCACCGAACCCACTGGTCTTAGGCGCCTCATGAACAATTACGCATCTACCGGTCTTCTTGATTGAGTTGACGACTGCATCCCGGTCCCACGGCACCAGTGTCTGCAGGTCGATGAGGTCGCATGAGACTCCACTGTCACGAATCGCCTGCTCGCTGACGTGCACCATGGCCCCCCATGAAATCACGGTGCACTCGTCGCCCTCCATCGCCAGCCGAGCCTCGCCCAGAGGAACGGTGTAGTGTGATTGGGGGACCTCGGCCTCTGGATGGCCCTCCCAATTGAGGACGTTGTGAGGATCGCCGTAGAACGGGCCGCGATAGCATCTCTTGGGCTCGAAGAAGATGACGGGGTCGTTGCACTCGATGGCGCTTATGAGGAGTCCCTTGGCGTTGAACGGGGTCGAGCAGTACACCACTTTCAGGCCCGGTGTGTGGGTGAATTGGGCCTCTGGTGACTGTGAGTGGTGGTGCCCGCCCCTGATGCCTCCTCCGGCCGGGGTGCGCACAGTGACAGGAGCCCAGTACTGACCGCCCGAGCGATGCCTGATCTTCGCCAACTCATTGACGATCTGGTCGTAGCCCGGGAAGATGTAGTCGGCGAACTGGATCTCAACGACCGGCCTCAGCCCGTTGATTCCCATTCCGAAAGCCGTCGCCATGATGCCGCCTTCCGAGAGCGGGGAGTCGAACACGCGGTGCGAGCCGTGCTTCTCCTGCAGCCCGTCAGTGGTCCTGAAGACGCCGCCGAAGTAGCCGACGTCCTGGCCGTAGACGATGACATCCTCGTCGCGCTCGAGCATGATGTCCAGAGCGCTGTTGAGGGACTGGATCATGTTCATGTTCGGCATATTCAATCCTCTCTGGCCTCATCATACTGCTCCTTGAGGTGCCAAGGCATCTCTTCGTAGACTTCTGTGAAGATGGTTTCAGTCTCGGGATAGGGTCCGCTCGCCAGATCTCCGAACTTGACAGCTTCCTTGTATGCACTCATTACTTCACCGTCGATGCGTTCCTCGATCTCGGACTGCTGTTCCTCACTCCACTCGCCAATCTTGATCAGATGGTCCCTGAGTCTGTTGATAGGGTCGCCGCCTGGCCACTTGGTGTGCTCGTCACCCGATCGATAACGGCTCGGGTCATCGCTGCTGCTGTGCGCGCCGGCACGATATGTCAGCACCTCGACGTGAGTTGCTCCCTTGCCTGCCGCGGCGCGCTCGCGTGCCCACTTGGTGACTGCATAGAGGGCGAGAAAGTCGTTACCATCGACTCTGATCGAGGCCAGTCCGTAGGGCAGGCCTCGGGAACCGAATTCGTCACCTCCGGTGGCGAAGTTCACATGCGTGGAGATCGCCCATTGGTTGTTGACTAGGTTTAGGATGACAGGGGCCTTGTAGATGCTGGCGAAATTGAGGGCGTAGTGGTAGTCGCCCTCGGCGCTGGCACCGTCTCCGATCCAGGTGATGGTGACCTCGTCAAGCCCCTTGTACTGCGATGCCATAGCCACTCCGACAGCTTGGCTGAACTGAGTCCCGACCGGGCTTGAGATGGAGATGAACCGACCTTCCTTGTAGGAGTAGTGAACCGGCATCTGCCGACCCTTGATGTTGTCTTCGACGTTACCGATGCAGTGGCATATCATGCTGACCATGTCCCGCCCGCGTACGAACTGGGCACCCGGCTGTCTGTAGGAGGGAAAGATCCAGTCCTGCGTCTCGAGTGCCATCGTCTGTGCTATCGCGATGCACTCCTCGCCGAACGAGCGCATGTAGAACGAGAGCTTTCCAGTGCGCTGCATCTTCATCATGCGATCATCGAATATCCTGAGTCGGACCATATGCTCCAGTCCTTGACGCAACTCGTCAGCACTGAGTTTCGGGTTCCAGTCTCCCGACGCCTTGTCGTCGTCGCCAAGCACCCTGACGAGCCCATGTGCATGCGCTATGGTATCGTCCGCACTGCACTTCTTCGGATCGGGTCGCTTTAGGTCGCCGGGCTTCCAAGGCCACGGTTCGAAGGAAGCCTCGTCACCAGGTCTGAACGGAGCGGTTGGCACGTGAAGCGTCTTGTCTTTCTTCTTCCCCGCCATGCCTACAACGCCTCCTCTCCACTCATGATGTTTGACCCTCGGTCAGCACCGGCTCGCCACCCTTGGCCTCCTCCCAGAGCAGCCCTGCTCTGTAACTGGAGCGGACGAGCGGCCCGCTCGCCACCGCCTTGAATCCCATATCGCGGGCTTTCCGATCCCACTCTGCGAACTGCCGCGGCTCGGGAAACCTCTCAACGGGCAGATGACGGTCTCCGGGCTGTAGGTACTGCCCTAGGGTAACCATCTCCACTCCAGCCTCATACAGCATTCCCATGGCCTCGGTGACTTCCTCATCACTCTCTCCGAGGCCTACCATGATACTGGATTTGATACGTATGTCAGGTCGTAGCCGCCTCGCCTCAGTGAGGATCCTCAGAGACTGCTTGAACGAGGCCCTCGGGTCTCGGACCAGTGCATCGAGGCGCGGAACACACTCGACGTTGTGCGCGAAGACCCGTAGCGGCAGACCATCTAACAGCATGGCCAACGCCTCGAGGTCACCGTCTAGGTCGGAGCACAACAGCTCCAGTCCGACTTCGGGACTGCGCTGGTTGACGGCGACGATGCAGTCGCGGTAGTGGCTGGCCCCGCCGTCGGGCAGGTCATCGCGGTTGACCACTGTGATTACAGCGTGGCTCAGCCCCATCCTCTCGACGGCCTCGGCCAGTTCGGTCGGCTCGTCAGCATCTAGCGGAGGAGGCGTCTTGACGGTGCCAACAGCGCAGAATCTGCAGCCGCGTGTGCAGACCTCGCCGGCGACCATGAATGTCGCAGTGCCTCTGCCCCAGCAGTCGTGTACGTTCGGGCACCGGGCCTCCTCGCAGACTGTGTGCAAACCATGCTCGTGGACGTTGGACCTAGTCTCGTTATAGCGAATCTGGGCGGCGCCAGTAGGCAGGGAGGTCCTGAACCATCCAGGCAGGCGCTTCCGCATCGCTCTGCGGCGCTCTCGGGCCGTGCCTCTGGGCACACCGCCGCAACCGCCGCCGAGAGCGGCTTCGGCATCGACGGTAGGGAGGCGCGTTGCCATCGAGTGTGTCGGACAAACGCTCGCCGTTAACCATTCTCCTACGGAGAATCAGCAGGCTTCTGTGGATACAACGGGTAATATCGGGAATGGCCCTCGGATGCTCATGGACCGGGGCGCTGTGCTGGTGACGGGTGGAGCCAGGCGTATCGGCAGGGCAATCTCACTGCGTCTGGCGGCTGAAGGTTACTCGGTCGCCGTACACTACCGCAGTTCTGAGGACGATGCTGCAGAGGTCGTCGGACAGATCCACTCGGGAGGTGGCAGCGCCGTTGCCGTCCAAGCCGATCTCTCTGACGCCGAGGCTGCAGCATCTCTGGTCTCGCGGGCCAGCAGTTTGGGTCCGCTGTGTGGCCTCGTCAACAACGCATCCCTGTTCGCTCACGATGACATCGACAGCATCGACTCCGAGGGCTGGGACGCCCACATGGACGTCAACGCCAAGTCTCCGATGCTGCTGATTCGCTCTCTCAATCAGCATATTGACGACAATGGCAGGGCTTGCGTGGTTAATGTGCTGGACCAGAAGATAGCCGAACCTAATCCAGATCACCTCTCTTACACGGCCTCTCGTTATGCCCTGCTTGGGCTCACCGATGCACTCGCCAGAGGGCTCGCCCCCCGCATCAGGGTCAATGCCGTGGCACCCGGTCACACCCTGCCGAGCGAAGAACAGACCGAGGCCGGATTCTCTCGCGCCCAGTCAGAGTCCCCTCTCGGATACGGTCCTTCTCCAGAAGATGTCGCCGAGGCCGTATCCTACTTATTGGGCGCCAAGGCAGTTACCGGCCAGGTGCTGTTCGTGGACTCAGGAGAGAGGTTCCTCTCCCGCGTAAGGGATGTCCTGTTCGAGACGGAGTGAGATCATGGACAGCCACAGCAAAGCTCTCCTGAAACTGCTTGAATCCAGCAACAGAGGGGTCTCGTCTCTCTTTCTAGAGGATGTCGTCCGTGAGGTCGATGTTGGTATTCACCCCCACGAGGTGGGCTCGCCACAGCGAGTAAGCTTCGATATCCACGTGATGATCGAGGGCGCCGAGAAGCCCCCGGAGGATTCGATTGACCAGGTCTTGGACTACGAGTACCTGCTAGCCGCTCTGTACAGGACCCTAGAGATGGAACGACCCGCCTTGCTCGAGACCCTCGCGACCAGGCTGCTCGACGAGGTCCTCGCTCCCGCAGAGGCCGTCGCGGCCTCTGTCCGTATCACCAAGTTGGACGCCCTTGAGGACGGCGGCAGACTGGGATGCTCCATGACCCGGTTGAAGTAGAGTGCAGGGGGCAGGATTTGAACCTGCGAAGCACTACGCACCGGAGCTTAAGTCCGGCCCCTTTGACCACTCGGGAACCCCTGCGACCCTCCAGCGGGGCCATCCTCACTTGAACCGAGTGCACGATACGCCCTGCCAATTGACGCATCTCGTACCCTAAAGGTACGAACGCTTTAACGCCACTCTGACGACCGAAATAGCGTGCAAGCGAGCAGCACATCGAATGTTGGATTTGGGCGCGCCAGACTGGCTATTGCCCTTGCTCTGGTGATTACGGCTCCTGTCTACCTCTCTATGGCCCCGAGCTCGGAACTGCGTTATTCCGAGCCAATGTCGGCTGACGACGACGTCGAACTGAAGATGTACACCCTGTACCTAGCCTCGCAGAACTCGTCCGCCGGAGGCGACGGCTACATCACGACGAAGGTGCCTGAGTCCGGCGGCCAAGACAGTGCCAGTGCTCTCGACAACGAAGTCGAGTTCCGTTCCGGCGACATGCTCTCATCGCTTGTGGCCCACGGAAGACCCCAGCACGGCGGCGGCTCCAGTTCATACTACCTCCCGCTGGACCTGTTTCTCAGAGCCACGGGACCCAGTGGCTCGACAGTGGACTGGACTATCACTCTCAAGGCCGGCGGCTCCCAAGTCGGCACAGCGTCCTGGGATACCGAAGCCTGCACTACGAGCTTCACCAACAGTTGCAGCTTTGACCACGAGGAGTTCGACATAGACATGGGTCAGGACCAATCGTTCACGGTCGCCAAGGACGAGAGAATCGAAATCACCGTCAGTGCCGAGATGTCTGGCTGCGACGGCGGCTCGTTCCCTAGCGGCTCCAGTTGCGAGGCCGAGGTCGCTTGGAACGAGATTGACGACGAGAATAACAGATTCTCCCAACTCGAGGTCGAGGCCAATGCGATCTCCAACAGCCTCGTCTTGTTGCAGCGAGAGGGCGCCGAGTTGGCCGAGGGCGCCGAACTAGACTGGTACCCGAACGACATACTCTCTGAGCGCGCCATGCAGTTCACTTTCGATGTCAAGAGCGCCTTCGGTCGTTTCGACATCGAGTCGACCCGACTAATTATGAGGGATCCCGATGGAGTCTACAGGGTCGACCACATCATCAACGAGGACGACGAGGATATCGAGGATACCAGCCAGGGCATATTCGGCGAGTACTTCTGGACCTACCCCAGCGGTCTTCCTGCCGGCGAGTACTCCGTCGAGTTGGAGATTACCGACATCCAGGGCAACGCCTTCCTGATTGACCATGACCCGGTCGAGATGCACCAGTGGGGCGTCTCGATCAACCACAGGCTGAACCGGCTGACCGAGTACGTGGCTCCCGGGGAGACCACGGCCATACCGCTGCAGCTGGTCCACAAGGGAGACTCCACCAAGTCGATGCAGGTGGAATTAGAGGTCCTGACTAATCTGGGCAGCTCTTGGCTGCTCGAGTTCGACTCGCCTGGCGGCTACACTCTAAACGCGGGCGGGGACATCCTCAACCCTATCCTGACTCTGACCGCTCCCGACGACCTGACAGGCACCCCGGACGGAATCGAGATCAGGGCGGTCGCCGAGGCCGAGGTGGAGAGCGTCCTGCAGGTTGTAGATCAGCATATCCTGCAGATCGACCTCGAGAAGATAGACGTCTACCAGCCGCCCGAGGTCTCGGTATGGAACGAGGACCACGACGTCCAGATGGCGAACTCGACCCGACCCGACGACTTCGATCAGAGCGCGCCAAGATACGTCGAGTTCGACCAGTTCACCCCTTTCCTGCTGGAGATCTTCAACACCGGCTTCGATGCTGACACATTCAGGATCGACGTCCTTCGCAGGGCCAAGTCGATCATCCAGATTTACGACAACGACACAGGAGAGAGGATCCTCGAGGACGTGGGCGACGGCACCTTCCACACCGCTCTCCTGGAGCGGCACTCTACTCAGGTCCTGTTGTTCAACATCAAACCGTCCTCCGACCGAGATGACCCCGATATAGGGGAGATTGAGGTCGAGGTGATTAGCGGCCACAACTCATCCCTCAGGACGAACGTCATCTTCACCATTCAGAGGACGTACGGGATACACGCCGAGGTCTCCCACGACTGCGACGGCTCCCCCCTCGGTCATATGCAGGTGTCGCTGTGCTCGCCTGGCTCGGGCAATGCTGTCGTTGACATGAGGGTTAGGATAACCAACAGCATGACCGGTGGCGAGTCCGCCACCTGGTGGAGGATACAGAACCCCGCCTCGCTCGAAGAGAACACCGATCGGGACCCGGCCTACGGACAGTGGCAGTTCCTGATCCTCGACGAGGACGGCGACGCAGTCCCGAGAGTGTCCCTCGGTCCCGGAGACTTCACAGAGGTCTTCGTCACAGTGACTCTGACCAGTCAGGTCATAGCCGGCAATCACACCGTCTACCTCCGTATCATAGAAGACACCACCGACGATGACGCGAGGTACTTCGACCTGCCAATGGTATTCGAGATCGAAGCCGACGAGCCAAATCTTGAGATTGTGCAGGTCTCGCCCAACAGGCAGTTGCTGCCTGGCGAGTCCTACTCTATACAACTCAAGGTCAAGAACAACGGCAACGGGCCCCTGACCGTGCTGCTTGATGCCGAAGTCGAGCAATCCGGTTGGAGCATCGATGTCGAAGGCCCTTCCGGCTCGCCCCTGATCGAGCTTGGGGCCTTTGAGGAGGCTACCTTCACCCTTGATGTAGCCATTCCCGAATCCGCCAACAACGGCGAGCAGGTTCCGGTCGTCGTCACCGCCACCCCCTTCGACACTGAACAGAGCTGGCCCGACGAGTACACCGCTACGACCACAATCACGATGACAGTGGGGATTTCGTCTCTGCTAGACATCCTGATCAACGAAATCACCCATCCACGCCTCTCGACCATGGTAATCGGCTTGGTCGGCATACTGCTCCTCGTCGCTGGGATACAGAGCAGAATGAACCGTCGTCGCTGGACCGCCCATCTGTCCCTCCTCGAGGCACTGGGCGATGATGAAGACGAAGGCGGAGACGGCGATGAGGGGTCGGACCTACCGGCTCCGGTGACCGCAGTCGAGGAAGAAGAGTCGGACGATTACGAAGACGATGAGATCGAACTCGTCTGAGGACGGGCGAATCATTGTCCGAACGGCGCTCCATTCGTCTTAAGACCCGTACTTCTGCCGTAGGCAGTCAGTAGGTGTCCGAATGCATGCTGTTTCTGCTATCGATGAACATCCGGCTCTGTCTCGCAAGCGCCGTTCCGCCCTCCTCTTCAGCGCCATGCTCATGCTGTCATCCTACGCTGCTTTCGAGTATGGTGTGTGGGAGGCTATGGCCACCACCGACGCTGACGGCGACGGCCTGACTTACGGCCTCGAGTTCTATATCAACACCCAGCCGCAGGACTGGGACTCCGACAACGACGGCCTGCCTGACGGATGGGAGTGGCAGTACGGCCTGAACCCACTCTCTGCTTCCGGAGACAACGGCTCCACTGGCGATCCCGACGGGGACGCATTCACCAATCTCAACGAGTACCAGTACGCCATCCCATCAGGCTGGGACGACCCTTCGACTCCCTCTGTGCTTGACAACGGCGTCTGGTGGAACGGCACCGTGCCTACGAGGAACTGGGACGAGGAGAGCGCCATGCAGATCATTCAGGGGACTGGCTCCGATGGCGCTGACGAGGATCCGATGGGGAATATCTGCAACGACCAGATGGACAACGACCATGACGGTCTGGTCGACACCTTCGACGGTGACGGTGACGGTGATGCCGACTGCTCCAGCGACGACGACGACGGCGACGGCGCCATCGACGAGGACCCAGACGGCTGGGACACCGACGGCGACGGCATGCCAGATGCTTGGGAGGTCGCTAACGGACTCGACCCGACTTCAAACTCCAACATGGACGGGCCCAATGGCGACCCCGACGGCGACGGCTTCGGCAACCTCTGGGAGTACGTCAACCCGGCATGGGGAACTCGAAACGGCTCGACCAACCCCCCCACTCAGTACTTCAGACCGGGCCCGTTCAACATGACAGCCACCGAATCGCCCTGCAACCCGATTCTCGGACTCGGCCCCGGTGGCTGCGTGATATTCACTGCAGAGGTTGACGGCATCACCCAGACTGACCCCAACAACAACGACACCGATGGGGACGGTCTGAACGACTCCTATGAGGCCTTCATCCTGCTCACGGACCCGACCGCTGCCGACACCGACGGGGACGGAATCTCTGACGGTGTCGAGGTCAACGGCGCCTACGGCGACCCACCCCTGGCCACCGACCCGAGGAACAACAACACCGACGGCGACCAGTTCGACGACGGCGAGGAGGACGTCAATGGCAACGGTATCGTAGATCCGGGAGAGACCGATCCTACCAGGATAGAGGACGCGGGCGACTTCGACAATGATGGATTGGATAACTGGGAGGAAAACATGACGTGCACCCTCTGGAACGTCACAGACACCGATGGTGGCGGAGTTAGCGACGGAGACGAGTTGGACCTCTCTCACGCGACCGACCCATGCCTGTCGACTGTGGAGATCGAGAAGCAAATCGTCACGTGGGACTCCGCCAGCTCGATCCTCACACTCAACTCGACTACAGGATTGAATCCCAATCCATTAGACTGGAGGCAGCATGGTGCACCGATGGCATACTATGTCTCGACAAACGGCAGTCGAACCCCATTCATGTTCGAGTCCATTCAATTCGACACTCTTCGCAATGTTGACGTCGCGAAGCCGAATAATGCCTCAACCGTGGTCTTCCTCAATTTCTCGTGGTGCTGGAACGCTACTGCCGGGGCATTCAACGAACCCCACTGCGACGATGACTACGTCGATACTGACGGCGACGGCCTAGCTGATTGGGAGGAGTTCCTGGCGACGTGGGGATACCTCTCACTGCCTAACATGTCCGACACCGACGGAGATGGCGTCAACGACCTGGATGAGATACTGAATGACACCAATCCAAGCATCGCCTGCAACAATCTTCTGGATAGTGACGGCGACGGGCTGAACAACTACTTCGAGAATACCACTGGATGCCCCTTGATCTTCGGTATGGGTGGCAATGGGACTTTGGACACTTACTACACGATGTGGAACGTCACCGACACCGACAATGGTGGTGTGGGCGACGGCCAGGAGTACGTCGACGGCACCAACCCGCAGAACAACTCCGCAGACGACCTCAATCCATTGGACACTGACGGCGATGGCATACCCGACACCATAGAGCAGCAGATCGGCACTGACTGGTTGGACCCTGACACCGATGGAGGAGGGGTCCCCGACGGTCAGGAGTGCGCCCCCGAGTACTGGGACTGGGGGTGCGTGGATGCAGACGGCAACCCCTGGGACCCGAACGACGACATAGACGACAACATGCTGTACTTCGTCGCACAGAACACCTCGTCCGGCGTCGACCCGACTCAGAAGCACTACTGGAGGTGGCACACCTACGACAGCTACACACAGGTGTCGTGGGGCGTCAACACCACCTTGGTAGGCTACACCGAGATGTATCCGGAATGGTCGACTCTGCAGGGGGTCTCAGACTCGTTCTTCTGGAATGGGTCCGAGGTCCTCGGGTGGACGATCGGCTACAAGTCGGACGGCATCATGGGGCCTGGAGATGAGTTGATAGCGCCTTACAACACAGTCAACTTCACCGCCTGGCTGGACAGTTGGGCCGGGCTGAACTTCTCCAACTTCACCCGTGATATCCTGATTGACCAGTCCACAGTCGACACTCTCTATGTCACCGCTCCGCAAGTCTTCTTCGGACCTGAAGTCACCGAAAACTCCACTGCCTTCTCGGGCAGCAGTTACGCCTACGACTTGCCATCTTCATTCCTAGATAGGAGCAGCGCTTACACTGAAGCCGTGACCCAGACGGTGATCAACGAGTCAGGGGCGTTCTCCGCATGGGACAAGGTATTGGCGATTCAAGATTACCTGATCAACGGCAACGCCACCACCAAATTCCTGCTGAATCACGATGGTTCGGGCCGTATGGACGGTTTAGAGGCGGATAGCGACATCGCCCATTGGATTCTCAACACCACACTTGAGGGGAACTGCGACGAATTCACCTCAGTGTTCTCCGTCATGCTGAGGCTCGCCGGGCTGCCTACTAGGAAAGTCACAGGGTTCGCCGGCGGGACCTGGACTGGGGATTCCTTCGAGGTCTACGGCAAGGACTTCACCAGATGGGTCGAGGTCCACCTTGAGACCAATGCGAACCAAGGAGGGTTGGACATGGGTTGGGTTCCGTTCGAGGCCTGCCCCCCGGCGGCTGCGATAGAGGTGGTGGACGAGGAATGGGGGCCGACCTGGGTCGAGAGGGATCACTCCTCGGGTTCGATATGGCTGAACGGGACGCTGCGATTCGTCGAGAACATGACTGGTGCCGACAACATCACACTCAACCTCTACCTAGTCAGGTCCAACCAAACCGCCAATGTGCCGGGAAGTGCGGCTGTCAGCCATCATCTGGTAGCCAACGGGACGACCGATCAGAACGGCAGCTTCCAGCTCAATGGAACTCCGGACATCGTCATAGATCCGGGTTTCGGGGCCCTTGTACTTCACGTGCTTGAGAGGGCATACGTCGGCTCTCAAGGGATCTCATTCGAGTGGCGCCTGAACGTATCAGACGACGTCAATCTCTCTTTGAGAGAGCCCCCTCCGACCGATGAGCCCCCCTTGGGCGCGGGGGTGGAAACGCTGGTGACGGGCGACATGTACTGGGCCAGCACCCCGTACACCGACCCTTCTGCTGTCGACAGCATGCAGGTCGTGCTGAACTACACCACCGCCAGCGACGGTCCTGTGAGCCTGATCGCTGAAATCGGAGCGGGCGGCTACTACGAGTTCTCCTTGGCGATTAACGAGAGCGAACCGCTCGGTCTGATCAACGCCTCACTGAACTTCTTCGGCTGGCACGAGGAGGACCTGAACAACGCCAGCACGCCCTCGTACCATGTCAGGTCAGCCACGCTCGACTTCATGTTCAACATCACACCCGCTCCCAATCTCACGGTCACACTGGAAGGTACGGACGCGAACAATTCCATTTTGGACATCGACTCTCCGATCTATCTCAACGGGACTGTGCTGAGCCGGGGTCCGAACACTGAGTCTCTGAACGGCACGCTGATCCTAAAGATGCGCCGGGCAACCACGAACGGCCCGTATACGACCCTCGCTACGTGGTACCTAAATGACAGCAATTGGACCACGGCTCCCGGGCAGTTCGCCGTCAGTTGGCAGTTCGCCGCCTCCGAGGTGCCCATCCCTGCAGGAGAGGTGCAGGTGAAGGTCGAGTTCGACTCGGAGGGCCTGTTCGCCAACGATCAGTCCACCTTCACAGACCAGTACGGAATAAGGAGCTTCATCAACTTCAATTACACTCTGGGACCAGCGATGAGGGGCAATTTGAACAACGTCGAGGTGATTCTGACCGACCACACAGAGACCTCCCTAGCTCAATTCCATGGTACGTTTACCCTGGAGTTCAACGGCAGTGATTCCTGGAATACAACAAATGGCCCCGAGTCTTGGAATATCACAGATCCCGACCTCCCGAGGGTGGACGTCTCATGGACGCCACCGTGGGAGATGTTCGCAGGTGACTACAGCTGGGTGCTGAATTTCTCCGGCTCGACGTGGTTCCGTCCTGCCACAGCAGTAGATGAGATTAGGATACGGGGAAGGGCCAACGCAACTGTCCAAATCGATCTAGAATGGACTCCGAGAGGATTTACCAACTGGGTAGCAGGAACCGCGAATGACATCTTCCACGATATACCGATTCTTGGGAACAACTCCTCCGTGCTGGTCCAACTCGAGGTCCCCTCCAACCTGCCCCCCGCTCCTGATGGCTCACCGGCTTCGCCTGTCATCTACCGCTTGGCATCTGGTTGGATCAACCAGTCCACTGGAGGGTACAACATGAGTTTCGTGATGCCGAGCGGCGTGGGCGCGGGCGTCTACGATCTAAGGGTGAAGCTGGATTTCTCGACCTCCCCTCCTCAGGGTGGCTATTACTTCAAGGAGCAAGAAGCAGAATACGTCAGGGCTGGTATCCAGACCGAGTTTGTGGTCGTGGCCGCGCCCGGCTCGCTGATAGTCGCCGCTGGCTCCAGCATGGTACTCAACGCGACGATTACCGATGTCGAAGGCGGCGGCCTGCTGCAAGGCGTTCTCGCAGACCTCTACTTCGACTGGGGCGGGCCGCTCCAGCAGAATTTCGAGAACCAGACCACGGGTTCCGATGGCCTCGCTAGATTCAGCCCGACGATTCCTGCATCGACCCCACCGGGGTATTACTCCGTACGCGTACACGCACCGGATGACCTGTCGGACAACCTGAGCGATGAGAACGCCGGACGGTGGCTCGGCAACGATAGCTTCGTCAACCTCACAGTGCAGGTCTCAAGCTTTGTCGAGATCGACAGCATTCCCGCAGAGGTGACCGCTGGGCAGGCATTCTCCATCAGTGGCCGAGTCATCGACGGCGTGGACAGCAACAGGTCTGTAAACGGACCCATGGCAGTCGAGATCTTCTTCCTGAATGACGCCAGTGAGACTCTGGTAGTGAGTCAGACAACTTCGAGTAACGGATCGTTCACCATCTCGGTGCCGACCGATCCCATGGGCGACGGAGTGACGAGCGGGACTAAGACCGTCGTAGTCAGTGTCATCAACGGCAGTTCACCATTCTACATGACCGGTACGGGCAACGCCTCGATCCTAGTCCGCGGCGTGACCCAATTCATCGATAGGACCCCGGTCATCAACACGGTCGTTGACAGGGGCTCTTCAATCAACTTCGGCGCCCGCCTGGTCGAGTCGAGTGACAACGACAGGCAGATTGACGATGCGACTGTGACGGCGAGGTTCCACGACACCTGGCTAACTCCGGTGCAGACCAATGGCGCAGGGGTAATCAACTTCAGCTTCGAAGTGCCGCACTCCCACCCTCTGGGTCTGATAGCCATCACACTCATGTTCAACGGCTCCAGCACCCTGCACTCGACAGCGACCATCATCGTCACCATCACCATCAGATCGCCGACCAGCCTCACTCTCGACCCGATAACCGACAACCCCGCTGCCGGCGAGTTCTTCACAGTCAGCGGCATGCTGACGTCCAGCAACGGCAGCGGTATCACTGACCGCGACGGCAACACCCTTTCACCAGCGCTGACATTCAACATCGATGGCCAGAGCAACACATTCACCATGACAGGGGGAGCGGTTTCCCCGAACGGCTCTTGGAGCGCCGAGATCCACCTTGATCTCTCCTTCCCGCGGGGGACGCACGACCTGATGGCCACCTACACCCCCAATGTCAACTACTACGGCTCGAGCACCGGCAACGGCACCTTCGACAGCCGTGGGTACTCATTACTGATCATCGTAGATCCCCTAGATCTCGACCCCGACAGCAGGACCATCCGCGGCGACCTCGTCAGCGTCAACATCTCGCTGATCGACAACGCTGGGCAGCCTGTGGATTCCGCCCCAGTCGATATGTTTGTGGACGGCTTGTTCGAGTGGCGCGGGACCACCGATGTCAACGGCTCGATGAACACCGTCCTGTCGGTGGACATCATGCGGGTACCCGGGCCGATGACAATCACGGCACAGTTCGCTGGAATCAACGGCACTACGGGCCTGCTAGGCGACGAGTCATGGACCCGCGTCATCATACTGGCACCGACAGAGCTGGACATCACCTCAATCACAGGATCCGCGATAGCGGGGGAGAGCGTCACTTTCAGCGGCACGCTGCTCGACGAGCACGGCCAGTTGCTGGTTCACGGTGGCAATGCCGCCGGTGGAATCGTCCATCTGGCAATCGACGGCGTCACCGTCGGACCGACGTATTCCACGCAGTCCAACGCCAGCACAGGAGGGTGGTCAATCACCTACGACCTGCCTCTGGACGTGGATTACGGAATGCATACGGTAACCGTGAACTTCCTCGGTGGTTTTACCTGGGTCGATCCGATGGGTCAGGGTGATTCCCTTAATCCAGAGTACTACTTGCCGTCGTCCCATACTATGGAATTCAATGCGACCCAGACCTCGCAGGTCGTGTTGACTACCCCGCCGGGTGATGTCGACCGCAACGAGCTGCTGCTTATCGAGGGCATGCTGACCGACGGCTCAGGCAGGGTGCTATCTGACAGGGACCTCGAGGTCTCGATGAACGGGCAGTTCCTGACTGGTCTGACAGTTGATGAGAATGGGACCTTTAGCCTCTACATCCCGGTCCCTCCTGATATGGAGCTTGGCCCCCGTGTGGTGCTGATATCCTTCCAGGGCGAGGAATTCGTACTGGGTTCCAACTCCTCGACCATCTTCACTGTCTACGGCCCAGTCGAGGTATCTGTGGTCAGGCCCCCAACTATCGCTGTCGGAGACTTGCTCACCCTGCAAGGGACGGTTAAGGACAACCTGCCGGGGGGCTGGTTGGCCAACCACTCGCTGCAGATCTTCGTCGATGGGGTGTTGGTGGGCATTACCAGCACCGACGAGAACGGAGAGTGGAGCTATGCATGGGTAGTCTCTGACTTCCTCGAAGTGGGCAACCACACTATGATCATCATGGCCCCTGAACAGGGCTATCACCGCCTCGGCTCGACCGAGACTGTGCTGACGGTCGCTTACCACACCGGGATGACCCTGCAGGTGGATTCCACTGTCATAACCCGTGGAGGGGCATGGAACTTCACCGGGCGCCTCTTCGACGCCGACTCCTCGGGGCACCCCGGTATGGAGGGCAGGGAACTCGCCTTCAGGCTCGATGGGCAGGTCGTAGGCACTCTGACCACTTCGATTGACGGCACCTTCAGCTACACACACGATGTCGGCTACGCGATTGCCCGCGGCCCCCACAACGTGGCGTTCTCATTCTCCGGCGAGACATTCTACCTCCCGGTGCAGTACAACATGACCGTGTACACGAGAGCGGACGTCGACATCGAGGTGTTCTCGAACAACTTGGCGATCATCCGTGGCGACCCCGATGCCCCAATCAAACTGCAGGGACGCATCCTGGAGATAGGTGGCGAGGGCAACGTCATGCACAACATGACGATAGCACTGTACTGGGGCGACAGCCTGCTGCCCCTGATAGGCAATCCGTGGCAGGATGACGGCACCGAGCACTTCGGCCTCATCACTAATGCCATCCAAGTCATGCCCCCCGGGCCGTTGACACTCACGATAAGGGTCGAGCCAGACGGCTCGAGATACCTGAATGGCGACTCCATCGAAGTCGAAGTCATGATTCTGATTTCAGTCGTCTTCGACTTCGAGCCCGACTCGCTGTTCCTAGCAGAGGGGCAGAGGCTGCTGCAAGGCTCAGTCAACGTCTCAGCGCTGGACACCGGGCAACCCGTGCCGGACTTCCCCCTGTCTGCCTACTTGGTCAACAGCACCTGCGACAACAGAGAGTCCTCCACCCACTTCAGCAGGGTCGGGCTGACGGACCAGGATGGCGAGTTCACCTACCAGTTCGAATCGGTCATCGGTCTGCCTTCGTTCCACAACGACAGTTTCTGGGGCGAACTGCGGGTGTGCTTCAGCACCGACTCGAACTTCGTCGACCCGATCAACAAGACGTGGCTGGCCAACTTCCACGGCGGACTCGACATCGAGTACGAGCAGCAGGACTCACAGTCCTTCCAGCCGGCCATGTACGCACTCGTGGCACTCATCGTCCTCGGTCTGGTGGCCGGGGCCCTCGTGCTCGTCCGCCGTCGAAAGCAGGCGGCCATTGACGAGCTCGCAGGGGTGTTCAGTTACACCGCTGAGCTGCTGGCCGCAGGCGACGAGGTCCGTGAGGCTATCTTCAACTGCTACGAGAGCCTGTGCCGGATTCTCATGCGCAGGGGATTCCTGCGCCGGGACTTCGAGACGGTGCGTGAGTTCGAGTTGGCGATTCGCAACGCCCTGCCCCTCAGCGAGCAGGCCCTCGTCGCCCTAGACCGGATATTCGAGGAGGCCAGGTACTCCAGCCACGTGCTCGGTGAGCCGCATCGCCAGAACGCGCAGATGGCGCTGTCCACGGTTCTGCAGGAGATAGACGAGCTGCAAGACATCCCAGAACGGGACTCGTTCCTTACCGAAGCCTGATTCAGTCCATCGTCAGGCTCAGAACACCCTCTTCCCAGGAGGCCCCCGTTAGCCTGCGTCCTTCGGGCATCTCAAACTTCCTCAACACACCGCCGAACCTCTCCGGCGCAATCAGCCGGACTATATCGCCCTCGTCACTGGCGAACTTCTCGACAATCAGGCCGTCAGACAGAGCAGATGGGAGAGGTACGACGATTCTGTGATCCGAATGGCTTCCGCCGAACTCCCTGAGGAGCTCTTCAAGGGGCTGAATCTCCCTGGCCAGCGACTTGGACATCTCCACAGGGGCCGCCACGTCGGAGAAGATCCTGTCGTGACCTGCACGAACATCGTCGAGATGAGGTAGATTTTCTAGGAATAAGCCATGCATCTCCTCGGCCGTGGCATCCAGCCCGGGCATCGTCACTCCGAGAGACGGCGATGCTGGCGCACCAGCACCGAGCATCTCAATTTCGACTCTCGACCACTCCATGCTGACGGTTCTACGAGAGGATGCACTCGGATGAACCCATTGCTCACTCAGTGAACTTAGCGGGTTTCGGGTGCCTCTCGAAGAATCGCTCGGCGTGACGCCCTGTCCTCTCTGAATCCACTGTCTCGACGGCGTGCATTCCCTCTGGCATGCAAATCTTGAACCCCCTCTGCAGGAGGCGCTTCTCAAGCAGCACCACCAGAGCGCGATCAGCAGCCTTCCTGATTGGCCTGCCGACCGCCTGCATGAGCCGGTTCACAGCGGGCTGTGAGCCGGCGTACCTCCACGCGCGCACGCTGCCGTACTCATCCTCGTAGTAGTCCTTCAGCGCATCCTGACGAGCACTCGGCGGCGGCAGCGGCAGGCCTATGCAGATCACGGCATCGAGGATGTTCTCGGGATAGTCGACCCCCTCGGCCAACTTGCCTCCGAGGACACCTGCAAGCAAGGCCTTGTCCTTAGAGCGCCGAAGTTGATGCAACTTGTCCACCATCCTGTCCATCTCCTCTTTGGAGGCACGGGGCCGTTCGCGCAGTAGTTTCCTCCCCGTCCACTGCTCGTCTTCGATGACTATCTGCTCCAGCAGAGCGTAACTGGGGGCGAACACCGCGACGTGACCCGGGGTCTTGCGCAGGACCGCGTGGATGTGCTTGCGTATCCTCGCTGTGTTCTCCTCGCCCCTGTCAGCATAACGGCTGGTCACGTCCCTAGCAATCAAAACCGGACGCCTCTCAGCGAGGAAGTGGGAGGTGTACTCTTTGACTATGGAGACCCTGTTTTTCGGGACTTGGAGAAGGTCGTAGTACATCTGGGGCGGGAACAGGGTGCCTGACATCAGGATGGCCCCGCGACTCTCGCCAAGCAGGTCGCCGCTGACAACACCAGGGTCGAGCAGATGCGTGGTCAGTCGGTGTTCCTCGCTTCCCAGCTTGTCGTGAACCAGAGCGAAAGCGGGGCTGTCGTGATTATGCATGCAGGTGTTGAGGAGGATGGCGAGCCTCGTGCAGGCAGTCTCCTCCTCGATTTCCTCGGCATCCTCGTCGACCTCGACTCTGATTGTCTGGAGCAGTTTGACTAGTCCCCTGATCTCGACGGCATGCTCGATGTCCTCGGAGAGGATCGACGAGACCCTACCGAGAAAAGATGTCATCGAGACCCTTTGGTCGTCGGTCCTGCTGGATGCGAGCCCCTCGTCAATCTCGGCGAACCACTTGGGCAACTCCTCTCGCAGTCTGCGCATGGCCGCCTCCGAGCGCCTGAGACGAGTCACCTCGGCCACCTTGGCGCCCACCTCCTCCTCATCAAGCGTCGTCATCTCGGACTCCGTCCGCTCCTTGTGCTCCTCGATCTCGATTATCGCATCCCTGACGACCTTCATCGTGATTCTGCGCTCAAATCCCCTGCGAATCCTGTCGGGCAGGTTGTGGGCCTCGTCAACGACGAGCAACATGTCATCCAGTCCGAGCCCCATCGCCGGCAGCGAGGACTCCCTGACCGCCTCGATGAAGATGTGATTGTAGTCGCAGACTACAACATCAGCGGATGACGCAGTCTCCCTTGCTACCTTCCAAGGGCAGATACCGTGTGGCGCTCCCTCGTCAGGCTGCTTGCACATCGCGACCAGCTCATTGACGTGCAGCGGGTCTTCGAGAACTCGTGGTTGGATGAGTTCTGGGTCTGCAAGCCATGGCCTGCAGGTCCGTGATCCACGCTTCTCGACACACAGCCTCGAGAACAGCGCGGGATGCTCGCTGCGAATCTCATTGATGCACATTCCCTGCTGACCTATCAGGTCCACCAGTCTGACCTTCGGCACGCCAGGCTCCAACCTATCGTTGATTTTGCGAACGGTCTCGACGACTATCCGGTGCTGGGACTGCCGACCAGTCAGGAACATGACCACGGGTGGCTCGGCCGAGCTCCTCGCTGTTTCGATCGCGGCAGCGAGGGCCGCCGCGGTCTTCCCGATTCCAGTGGGGGCGGCGGCTAGTAGGAATCCACCGGCTGCCAATACGTCCATGCCGTCCCTGATCATCTCGTCCTGGGAGTCCCTTAGGGTCTCGTGGGCGACGAAACTCCTCGCCGACAAGCCTTCCCCCGCAGTCATGGAAACTGACCTGATGATAGACCGACCAAGAAGATTGGCTCTCATCTGGTGATGATTGCCTCGGAATCGCGGCTGTCCAGAATCACCCTGAGAGGCTCTGAGAGACTGACATGACGAAGCGCTCCCGACTCGGTTTGAGCCTCCTGCGAGTCGAGCCAATCCCAGTCTACGAAGTCGTCTGCGCCGATAGTGAGGTAGCCGATGTTGAAGGTGACGATATTCTGGAAGAAGTGGGTGCCCTGCGAGGGCTCGACGTGGATGTCGGACATGGGGACCTCGACGATGGTCTTGGAGCCCATGATTTGGTCCCATTGCACGGGAATTCCAAGCGATGGGTCCGCTGAGCCCCATCTCCCCGGCCCTATCAGAACATATGGCCGCTTCTCCGCTCTCAGACCCGCATCGATGGCCTCAATCTCGTCAGTGAGGCCCACGGTGCGCATCCTGTCGAGTCGCCCGGGGTGGACATATACGATGTCCCTGATGCCCTCTATCACGCCGTTGCCGAGCGACTGGCTGCAGATGCACATGGCCTTGTCCCGGTCGACCTCCTCGAGATCGATGTCGATGTCGACCGATTCCGCCATCATCGGCCTGAGTTGGAGTATGGCGAACTTCCGACTCCCCGAATCCTGGTCGATAGACAGGGCGAACTCTATTTCCACCGGCGAGCCGATGTAGTTCTGGCAGGTGGTCAGGACATGATGCAGAATCTCGGACAGGGGGAAGCGCCCGTGCTTGAGCACCGGGGCGAAGGTGACGACTCTAGGGCCGCCATCGACCATGATCGAATCGACCATGCGGTCGTCGGAGACGACGTATGTCGAGCCGACCAGAGCGAGGGTTCCATCCTCCTCAGCTGCAGACAGACGCAGATTCAGCAGGTTGTCCTCCTCGGATGAGTGCACGGACCCATCCTCCTGATTCATCGGGATGGCGAAGAAGTTGCGCTGGGAGGTGTCGAGCGTGGCCTGGTTGCTGTAGAACTGGTGAATCCTCTTCGGTTGGCCGGGGCTGTATCTCAGGCACTTGCCGCCCGTTGCGACCTGCCTGCCGAGGCCGATGCATATTGCAGCAATCCCATCCTCTGCCAATAGAGGCTCCACAGGGTAGTGGTTGTGACTCCTCGCAGCGCCGGAGATGAGCGGGTAGAAGCGCCCGTTCACCTCATCGCCGACGAGTTCTTGGACGACCACGGCCATCCGCTCGTCCTCGATCGTGCTCGGAGTGCCCGTCACGTACGCCTTGGCGCCGCGATGATACGTCGAGGCGTAGACCAGTTTGATAGCTTCGAGCAGCCGCCTCAACCTGACTTCTAAATCAGGGTGGTCGTTGCCCAGCATGTGGGTGGCGTAGACCCCTGCGAAAGGCTGGTGGCTCGAGTCTTCAAGCAGGCTCGACGAGCGAACCGCCAGCGGCCACTTGGTGTTCTCCAGCAGGACCGACATCTCTTCTCTCAGTTCTGGCGAGAACTCGCCGGCTAGGAACGCCGCATCGACTTCTGGATCACTGTGGTCCTCGTGGACGAACCTGCCGAGTTCGTTGTCCTCGATGAACTCCTCGAAGACTCCTGTCGCTATGACGACTGATCTCGGTACGACGAACTCGACATCCGGGAAGGCTGTTCCGAGGCCGAGGTCGGGCATCCGAGTGAAGAAGAATGCAAGTCCGCGCCCCTTTCCCCCTAGGCTCCCTCTGCCGATTCTCTGGAAACCGGCATCCTCGACTCTGGCATCATGGTCTCTGATGGTGCGCCTGTGAATCTGCACTATGTGCTCTCGTACCGAGTCAGCGAGGTACTTCCTGACTCCTTCACTGGTGTCGAAGTCCTCCACCGTCATCGGCCTCATTCCCGCGGCTAGGGAGAATTCAGTTCGTGTTCTGAGCCAGTGTGAGAACTGGTTCTTCGACGCATGGAACTCGATTGAATCGATCGGCGCGTTCTCGAGGCCGTGTATCAACTCCTCGAGATTAGAGGCTCTGGCGACCTCAGTCCCATCGGGCTGCCGGAATACGAAGTCTCCGAAGTTCATCTCGTCGACCATGAACTCCTCGATCCTGCGATAGAGCTGCGAGTCCTCCTTGTGCAGGAAGCGGACCCCGAGAGCCTCGGCCTCTTCCTTGAGCTCGAGATTCTTCGATTGGAATAGGATGGGTAAGTAGCGATGACCCTCCTGGGCGTACCGGACCAACTCCAGCCCGGCTGTGTCCCTCTCCCCTCCTTGGTTTGGGAACTTGCCATCGGTGAAGATGCCGATGATGTTGTTGTGGTAGCGATCGATGACCGACTTCGCGGTGTTCATGTCTGAGGCTAGGAGAATCTTCGCCCTCGCCCGCAGCCTCAGCAGCTTCTCGTGCAGGTTCCCGCCCTCTCCCATCAGCCGTGTGGTCTGATGCACCAGTTCCTTGTACAGTAGTGGCAGGTAGGCTGAGTAGAACCTCCTGCTGTCCTCGACGAGGAGAATGACCTGAACATCACCGTCACGGACATCGTTCTCCACATTGCGCTCATCCTCGATTAGCTTGCAGATCGACAGCAGAATGCCGCTGTCTCCCGTCCAGACGAAGATGCGGTCTATGCCATCCCCTGCACTTAGAGTCGCCAACTCACGGGTGTTATGGCTCAGCATGACCACCGGAATCCCCTCCCTGATTCGCTTGGCCTCGCTGCCGAACGCTTTGACATCCATCTCTCCGACCCTCGCCATCGTGATGACGAGGTCGAAGTCCCGCACGCGCAGAAGCCTGAGCGCGTCCCGAGCCTCCGGGCTGTGGATGATGCGTGGAGCCTGAGAGAGATTCAATTCGGAATACTCCTGTTGCATTATCTCGGCGAGGTACCCCGATTCCTCGAGCAGGTATTGATCGAAGTGGCTTGCTACCAACAGCACGTCACGGACCCTGAACGGAGTGAGCCGCTCGAATCGGCTCCAGTCCGAGATACCCCCGTCCATGGTACCGGATAACAGCATCCTGCATCAAAGTTCAGACTGCGCAGATGAGGGTGTCCCGCACGAGATGTGCGGGACGGTGTGTGTATGAGTGTCAAAGTAGGCGCTCGCGATCGGTATCGCGTGTTACTCCGCGAGACCTGCGCGGGACCTCGCTCGCCTTGTAGCCGGCTGCGTCCGACAACTTGGCTCGTGCTCGCAGCCCTTTGAGGCCGCAGATGACAGGTTGGGCGAGGGGGCGCCGGTGACGCCCCCCCGCGTTTCTGTGCATCCCATCATCGCTCAATCTCTCACCTCATAGAGCATTCGAATCGTCGTCGAAATGCGCGCGGAGTTCATCCATGCGCATTGTGAGGAACCTGTCCACAGTCGCATCTTCCACGGTCGTCTTGCGGATGTGCTCCCTGGCTGCTTGGCGTAGAACCGTGTCAGCAGACTCGCCGTGCAACTTGCAGAACTCCCTCAGGCGCACAGTCAGGTCCGGTCCCAAGTCGACCTCGATCCTCTCTCCTGCTGTAGGCAAGGGAGAGGAAAGGTACCTGCGCACCGCTTCGCGAATTACATCGGAGCGGTTCCGCAGTCCGTCGAGACCCACCCGCAGGTTAAGCTCCAGCAGGTGATCCTCGGGGATTCTGAGTGAGACCATGGGACTGATGCCGGCCACTTCGGGTTCCTCCTGAGCCTCGCAGAGAGGCAGGGGCACTTGAATGTATTGCAATTGAAAGACAATTGAAATGCAACGAGTGTGACTATGCTGTCCAATGTACTGTAATCCGTCTCCGTCTGATATCCAGCCGATAGTGCGTTTCAAGGGGGGGTGGCATATCGAAGCCCCGCAGGGTCGGGCATGAAGGTCATCAACGACGCAATCCACGGGCAGTTCAGACTGGACGGAATCAGGGCGGATTTACTCGGGACCCCTGAGATAAACAAGCTCAGTCATATCAAGCAACTCGGTCTCGCCCATCTGATCTTCCCGGGCGCCCACCACACGAGATTCGAACACTCCCTGGGTGTCTCGCACGTGGCCAGTATGATGGCGGACTCACTGGGTCTAGACGAGCACGAGACTGCGACAGTGCAGGCCGCCGCCATGCTCCACGACGTAGGCCACGGACCGTACTCGCACACGCTAGAGCACATCCTGCACGAACGCGGAGGCATGGACCACATGTCAATCACCGAAGGGATCATCCTCGGAGACTACGACGTTCTCCGTGAGGGCGAGGAATCGTCAGTGCCTGACCGACAGAGGGTTCCCGACATTCTCGAACGTCATGATCTGGACCCAAAGGAGGTAGCAGGGCTCATTCGCGGCCCCGGTGCCGGCGGCACCGAACGCTCCCTGATGGCGTGGACAGAGGGCCGCGAGGATTTCGTTGACCGAGATCTCACGCTCGCTCACCTGGTCCACGGCCCCATCGACTGCGACCAGATTGACTATCTCCTGCGTGACTCGCACTTCACAGGCGTCAAGCACGGTATCGTCGACTACCGCCGCCTGATTATGTGCCTCGAGCGCCACAGCGGTGACATCGCCGTAGAGGAAGGGGGTCTGCCAGCCCTCGAGGGGATGATGATGGCTCGTGCACTGATGTACAGCGCCGTCTACTTCCACCGGGTCACTCGAGTCACCGAGGTCATGCTGTCCAGAGCCGTCGAGCGCAGCTCTGACCAGATGCCAGACTCAGTCGACTTGCAACGCCGGGTCGATGCAGAAATTTGGGAAGCTCTCGGAAACTCTAGTGACTACGCACGTGACATGATTCGCAGGCTGAAATACCGACAGTTGCTGAAGGTCTGCGCCAGCCGTCGCAGGGAGGAGCTATCCGAGGAGCAGGTCGAACAACTCTCCGAGCTCGCGAACAACGCGGATTCACGCAGGCAGTTCGAGGACGACATGGCACATCGAGCAGGGCTGCCTCCAGGGTATGTCGCCGTCGACTTCCCGGACGCAAAACTCCTGCTGGCCGAACCTCGGATGTCCCAGGTCGATGTTCGAATCGTGGGCGACGACGGTCGTACTCGATGGTTCCACGAGCACACGCCCATCGCAGAGGCCCTGAGAACGCGCCAAGTGAGCCAGTCAGCAGTCTATGTGATCACTCTGCCTGGTCATGAGTCCACTGTGGCGCAGTTGGCTGAAAGGCATCTGTTCGGCTGAGAATTATCGGCCCCTCCGGGGCCGTACTACAGACACATCACGCAAGGACACCATTCAAAAGTACCCCCTCGGTCGCGCAAGCGCCCGGTACCTCAAACAGGAATCGTTTTTCACCTTGGTGACATCCATGGATAGCACAATGAAATCAGTGTACGATAGTGTAATCGCAAGAGACCCGAACCAGCCTGAGTTCCATCAGGCGGTAGAGGAGGTCCTAGACAGCCTAGTGCCTGTGGTAAAGGCTCATCCGGAGTACCTCCCAGTGGTCGAAGCCATCGTCGAGGCAGAGAGGATAATCCAGTTTCGCGTGCCTTGGTACGACGACGATGGAGGCCTCCACATCAACCGCGGATTCCGAATCCAGTTCAACAGCGCTATCGGCCCCTACAAGGGCGGCCTGAGGTTCCACCCTAGCGTCAACCAGTCCATCCTGAAGTTCCTCGCCTTCGAGCAGCTCTTCAAGAACAGCCTG
>Ga0207990_1000245_pt1 | contig 32239 bp, 23 predicted proteins | sample ETNtaG_8_FD_185780 | JGI IMG/M metagenome (GOLD analysis project Ga0207990, IMG submission 185780) | Marine microbial and viral communities from oxygen minimum zone, Eastern Pacific Ocean - ETNP201406SV75 (SPAdes) (version 2) | ecosystem: Environmental > Aquatic > Marine > Oceanic ...
ATTTCTGAAATTGCATATCAAAATTCTCTAGCTTATGCAAAAGAAAGAAAACAAGGCAAAAGTCACAAGAGTCAATCAGATGAAATTATTAAAAAAATTAAAAAAACAATAAACAAATTCTTACCTTTTGGTAATGACAAAGCTGATTTTATTATAGAACATGCCGATATAAGAAAATCATTATTAAATATGAAATCAATTATTGAAGGAGAAAGAGCTTTATGTTTTTGGTTGTCGCAACAAACAGAAGTAAGTCTTTACCACAAAGATGAAAAAATTAGAGAAGAAGCATCTGACCTTGTTTCTTTAATGACACCAGTTGTTAAATCTTTTTTCACGGATATGGGTATGGAAATCACAAGTGATGCTATGCAAATTTATGGAGGTTATGGATATACCAAAGATCAAGGAATTGAACAATTATATAGAGATAATAGAATTACCCCAATTTACGAAGGAACAAATTCTGTTCAAGCAATTGATTTAGTTTTTAGAAAATTAGTAAATAAAAACGGCAACATAATTGATAAATACATTTCTTTAATAAAAAAAGACATTCTTATAAATGAAGAAAAAATCAAACCGTTTATTAAAAAACTAAATAAAAATATCGAAATATTAGTAAAATTTACCAATTGGATTAATGAAAAAATGAAAAACTCAAAAGATGATGTAAGTGCTGCTTGTAATGATTATTTAAAAGTACTTGGTCTTGTGGCGATTGCTCATGCATGGGTTAAGGTGTTAGAGGTTAGTTTCAAAGATTATGAAAAAAATAAACAATTTTATGAAGAAAAAATTCAAACAGCAAATTTTTTCTTTAATAGAGTTCTTCCAAGAACAGAAAGTTATTATTTGACGGCAACTAGTGGAAGTAAGTATATTATGGATTTTAAATTTAACTAGTATGAGCCATTACGATACAAATTTAGACAAGAATAAAGCGAATTTTGTTCCATTAACACCCCTGTCTTTTTTACAAAGAGCAAAAGATATTTATCCTAATTATGAAGCAATAGTTTATGAAGATAGAAAATATACATGGAGCGAGGTGTATAAAAGATGTATTAAATTTGCAAGCGCATTAGAAAAGATTGGCATTAGCAAAGGAGATACAGTTTCATTTCTAGCTTTTAATACCCCGGAAATTTTTGAAGCTCATTATTCTGTTCCTATGACTGGCGGAGTATTAAATACAATTAATATTAGATTAGATGCCAAAACCATCGCCTACATTTTAGAGCATAGTGATGCTAAGGTGCTAGTTGTGGATAGACAACTTCATGCAGAAGTTAAAAAAGCATTAAGCACTATAAATAAAAAAATTATTGTAATTGATATAAATGACAAACATGCCGATCAATCAAAATTAGAAAAGATTGGTGATTTAGAGTATGAAGAATTTTTAAGTACAGGTGATGAAAATTATCTTTGGAAAATGCCAGAAGATGAGTGGCAGGCTATTTCATTAAGCTATACTTCGGGAACAACAGGAAATCCAAAAGGAGTTGTTTATCATCATAGAGGATCATATTTAATGTCAACAGGAAGTGCGGCAGCTTGGAATATGCCTAATAGATTAAATTTTTTAACTATTGTACCAATGTTTCATTGCAATGGTTGGTGTTACCCTTGGACCGTTCCTATGTTAAATGGAAGGACAATTTGTCTGCGAAACATTGATATTAAGAAAATTTTTGACCTAATCGATAAACATAAAGTAACTCATTTTGGTGGTGCACCAATCGTGCTTAATATGATTACAGGAGCACCTGAAAGGGATCGTAAAAAATTAAAGCAAAAAGTTTATGTATTGACAGCTGGAGCTCCACCACCAAGTATTATTTTTAAAAAAATGAAAAGTCTTGGTTTTGAAGTAATGCATGTTTATGGCTTAACAGAAACCTATGGACATGTAACACAATGTGCATGGAATGAAGCATGGAATGAATTAGAAGAGGAAAAACAAAATGAGATTAAAGCTAGACAAGGAGTAAGATACCCTAATACAGAGGGTGTAGTAGTTATGGATCCAGAAACTATGAAACCAATTCCAATGGATGGCAAAACAATGGGTGAGATAATGATTAAAGGAAATGTAGTAATGAAAGGTTATTATAAAGATAAAGAAGCTACAAATAAAGCAATGAAAAATGGATGGTTTCATTCTGGAGATTTAGCCATCATGTATCCAGATGGTTATATAAAAATACAAGACAGATCTAAGGATATAATTATTTCTGGTGGAGAAAACATTTCATCTATTGAAATAGAAAATATATTATCAAAACATCCTTCTGTATCTATTGCCGCAGTAGTGGCAAAACCAGATGAAAAATGGGGAGAAGTACCCTGTGCATTTATTGAAGCAATTAAAGACAAATCTGTTACAGAAATAGAATTGATTGATTTCTGTAAGAAAACTTTAGCTAGTTTTAAAGTTCCAAAAAAAATAGAATTTTGTGAATTACCAAAAACATCAACTGGAAAAATCCAAAAATTTGAATTAAGAAAAAAGGCCAAGGAGCTAAACTGATTTTAGACGTTAACGAGAAAAACGTGTTTGTCTCAACAGCTGGCATGGAGTTTGATGAAAAAAAACCATCAATATTGTTGATTCATGGTAGCGGCCTAACCCACATTGTTTGGTCTCTTCATGAACAATTTTACGCTTCACAAGGATTTAATGTTTTATCAGTTGATCTTCCAGGACATGGCAATTCTGAGGGACCATCTTTAGAATCAATTCAAAAAATTTCCGATTGGGTAAAATTATTAATACAAGCTCTTGATATATCAAAAATTACTATTGTTGGTCATTCTCAAGGAACACTTGTGGGTATTGATTTTGCATCTAGATATTCTGATTTAATATTCAGTTTAGTACTTGTCGCTGGTTCATATAAAATGCCTGTGAACCAAGAACTTATCGATTTAGCCGAATCTGGTGATGATAAAGCAATTTTGCTTATGATGAAATGGGGATACGAAGGTTCCAAAGCTTTTATTGGAGGTAATCCTGTAAAAAAAATTATTAATTCATCAAGAGAAATTAGGGAAGTATTATCTGTGGACTTAAAAGCATGTAATAATTACAAGGATGGTAAAGAAGCTTTAGAAAAAATTAATTGTCCAACATTATGTGTATTCGGGGATTTAGATAAAATGGTTCCTCTGAAAGTGGGAACTAAAATGTCAGATTTAATAAAAAATTCTGAAACTAAAGTAATATCAAATTGTGGACACATGATTATTTTTGAAAAAGCTTTTGAAATGAGAAAGTTGGTAAAAGAATTTATATTAAAAAATAAAAAATGAAAAAATTTTCTATAGCAAAATCGAGAAGAGTTAGAAGTACGCCTTATACTTCAAGAATTGAAGCACAAGGAGTTACTACTTATAGTTCTTATAATCATATGTTAATGCCAGCAGCTTTTGGGTCTTTAGAAGAATCTTATCATCATCTAAAAAAATATGTGCAAGTTTGGGATGTTTCTGGTGAAAGACAAGTGGAAATAGGTGGGAAAGATTCTTCTCGTTTAGTTCAATTAATGACCTGTAGAGATCTGTCCAAGTCTAAAATTGGAAGATGTTACTACTGCCCTATTATTGATGATAAAGCTGGTTTAATAAATGATCCGGTAATTTTAAAATTAGCAGAAGATCGTTGGTGGATTTCGATAGCAGATTCTGATGTGATATTATTTGCTAAAGGTTTGGCAATAGGACATAAATTTGAAGTTACAATAATTGAACCAAATGTAAACATTATAGCAATTCAAGGTCCAAAATCTTTTCAAATAATGGAAAAAATATTTGGGAAAAAAATTTCGAAGATGAAATTTTTTGGTTTTGATTATTTTGAATTTCAAGGTGTGAAACATTTAATTGCAAGATCTGGTTGGTCAAAGCAAGGCGGTTATGAGATTTATGCGGAAAATACGGAAGCAGGACTTGCTCTATATGATCATTTGTTTGAGATAGGTAAAGAATTTAATGTAAAACCTGGATGTCCAAATTTGATTGAAAGAATTGAAAGCGCTTTGCTTTCATATGGAAATGATATTGATAATAACGATAATCCTCTTGAATGTGGCTTAGACAAATATGTGAATCTTGATAATGATGTGAATTTTCTTGGAAAAGAAAAATTAAAAGAAATCAGCAAAGAAGGAACTAATAAGAAATTAATGGGAGTAAAAATAGAAACCAAAGAAATTAATGTATCAGAATCAATTAAACTTTATAATAATAAAAGTAATTTAATTGGCGAATTACGGTCTGGCGTTTATTCTCCTCATTTTGGCAAGGTTATTGGAATAGCTATGATATTCAAACCTTATTGGAATGTCTCACAATCCTTAAAAATTGAAATAAATGGAACAAATTTTGATGGAAAAGTTTGTGATTTGCCTTTCATCTAGGTATAAGATCGAAAAAAATATCATGAATATAGCAATTGTAGGCGCAACAGGTAACGTTGGAAGGAAAATTATAGAAGTTATTGAGAGTAAAAATTTTCCTGTAGATAATTTATATTTACTCGCTTCATCAAAAAGTACAGGCTCAAAATTAAAATTTAGAAACCAAGAAATTGAAGTACAAAATCTAGAAACTTTTGATTTTTCAAAAGCTAATATCACTTTCTTTTCTGCTGGGGGTAAAGTTTCAGAAAAATATGCTCCATTAGCAGCAAAACATTCAACAGTTATAGATAATTCAAGTTTCTTCAGAATGGATCCTGATGTTCCTTTAGTAGTTCCTCAAGTTAATGCTGGAGATATAAAAAGTATAAAAAAAAATATAATTGCTAATCCAAATTGTTCTACAGCACAACTTGTTATTGTTCTAAAGCCTTTACATGATTTTTTTAATATAAAAAGAGTTGTAGTATCTACTTATCAGTCTACCTCAGGCGCAGGGAAAGCTCCAATGGACGAATTGATAGAACAAACTAAATTATTTTTAGAAAGAAAAAAAATTACTTCAAAAAATTTTACAAAGCAAATTGCTTTTAATGCAATACCCCATATTGATGTATTTGATGAAGACGGATACACAAAAGAAGAAATTAAAATTATTAATGAAACAAAAAAAATATTAGATAATGATATAGAGTTAACAGCAACTTGTGTGAGAATTCCTGTATTAGTATCTCATTCTGAGTCATTAAATATTGAATTTGAAAAAGCATTTACCGTAGAAAAAATAAGAGAAGTTTTGGATGCAGCAAATGGGTGTAAAGTAATAGATGAAAGAAAAGATGGTGGCTATATAACTCCATTTGAGGCCGAGGGGAAAAAAGAAACATTTATCTCTAGAATTAGAAAAGACAATTCAAACAAAAATTCTGTTAACCTATGGATTGTTTCTGATAATTTACTAAGAGGTGCGGCCCTGAATGCTGTAGAAATTGCAGAAGTTTTTAGTAAAAATAATTGAATGGAAAATAACAATCCTTTATCGCCACATATTCAAATTTATAATTGGCATATTTCATCTTTAGTATCAATAGTTCATAGAATTACAGGTGTAATTAATATATTATCATTAATATTTGTATTTTTTTGGATAGCATCAATGTTGCTTGGAAGTGTAAGTTACGAAATGATACAAGGTATTTTAAGTTCTTTTTTTGGAAAATTAATGGTTATCGGAATCACTTGGTGCTTTAGTTTTCAAATTTTAAGTGAAATTAGGCATTTGTTTTGGGATATGGGCTATGGCTTTGAATTAAAAACATCCAATATAACAGGGTTAATAGTTATTATTGGTTCATTTGTATTGACAATATCAATTTACTTAATTGGGAGACAATTAATTTAATGGTAAATGCTACGAAAAAATGGATATTTCAGAAAATAAGCTCAGTCATTCTAGTTCCATTAATGTTATGGTTCATAATAAATCTTGTATCATTATATGATAAAAGTTTTGATCAAGTTTTAATTTTCTTTACTAGTCAACCATCAAAATTTTTATTTTCTCTTTTAATGGTTATAGCTTTTTTTTATTCAGCATTGAGCATTAGTGAAATATTTGAGGATTATGTAGAAGATGAGAAAATAAAAAATTTCTTTAATAAATTACTTTATTCTTTTGCTATAATAATTCCAATATTAACTTTAATTGTAATTCTTAATTTAAGCATATGAGTTCTTACAACATTATAGATCATGAATATGATGTAGTAGTACTAGGAGCCGGAGGTTCGGGCTTGAGGGCAGCAGTAGGACTTAGTGAAGTTGGTTTAAAAACAGCATGTGTATCAAAAGTTTTTCCAACTAGAAGCCATACTTCAGCGGCTCAAGGAGGAATTTCAGCTGCTTTAGGAAATATGGGAGAAGATGATTGGCGATGGCATATGTATGATACGGTTAAAGGATCAGACTGGTTAGGAGATCAAGACTGTATTGAATATTTGTGTAAAGAAGCTCCAAGAGCTGTTTTAGAGTTAGAAAAATATGGTGTTCCCTTTAGTCGTACCGAAGATGGAAAAATTTATCAAAGACCTTTTGGTGGAATGACTAAAAATTATGGCAATGAACCAGTACAAAGAACTTGTGCAGCAGCAGATAGAACAGGGCATGCGATACTTCACACTCTATATGGGCAAGCTTTAAAACATAATACTAAATTTTTTATTGAATACTTTGCTTTAGACTTATTAATGAAAGATGGAGAGTGTAAAGGGCTTGTAGCCTGGAATTTAAATGATGGTACTATTCATAGATTTAGAGCTCATATTACTATTATTGCAACAGGTGGATATGGAAAAATTTATCAATCATCAACATCTGCACATACTTGTACTGGAGATGGTAATGCAATGATTTTAAGAGCTGGTTTACCTTTGCAAGATATGGAATTTGTTCAATTTCATCCAACAGGAATTTATGGACATGGAACTTTAATATCTGAAGGAGTTAGAGGTGAAGGAGGATATTTAGTAAATTCAAAAAGTGAAAGATTTATGGAGCGCTATGCCCCAAAAGCAAAAGACCTTGCCTCAAGAGATGTAGTAAGCAGATCTATAGCCATTGAAATTAATGAAGGAAGAGGAGTTGGAAAAGAAAAAGATCATGTTTATCTTCATTTGGACCACTTAGATCCAAAAATTATTGAAGAAAGACTTCCTGGAATTTCAGAGTCATCAAAGTTATTTGCTAATGTTGATGTAAATAAAGAACCAATACCTGTTGTACCAACTGTACATTATAATATGGGAGGAATACCAACTAACTATAAAGCTGAAGTTCTTACAGTTAATGGTTCAGAGAAAACTGTTCCAGGATTAATGGCAATAGGTGAAACAGCATGCGTGTCAGTTCATGGTGCAAACAGACTTGGATCTAACTCATTAATTGACCTTGTTGTATTTGGTAGAGCTGCAGCAAAAAGAGCAGCAGAAATTATTAAACCTGGAACCTCACATGAAAAAATACCAGAATCAGAAACAGACAAATGTTTAGATAGATTTGATAAATTAAGAAATGGTAATGGAACTAATAATACGGCCTATCTAAGATTAGCTATGCAAAAAACTATGCAGTCAAAATGCGCAGTATTTAGAACAGACAAAACTTTAAAAGAAGGGGTTCAAGAAATAAGAAAGCCATTTGAAGGTATAGATTCAATATCAGTAAAAGACAAATCTTTAATATTTAATACTGATTTAGTTGAAACATTGGAATTTGATAATTTAATTAGACAGGCAATCGTAACTATAGACTCCGCATATAATCGTAAAGAAAGCAGAGGAGCTCATGCAAGGGAAGACTATCCAAAAAGAGATGATGAAAAATTTATGCAACATACTTTAGCATGGTGTAATGAAAGTGAAACTAAAATTACTTATAGATCAGTTCACAAAATAACCTTAACTAATGAGGTGCAATATTTTCCTCCTCAAGAAAGAGTATACTAATGGTACAAATAAATTTACCACAAAATTCAAAAATCAAAAAAGGAAAATATTATAAAGACCAAACAGGTTCAAAAAATATTAGAAAAGTTAATGTTTATAGATGGGATCCTTCAACTGGAGAAAATCCAAGTATTGATACTTATGAAGTGGATATGGATAATTGTCCGTCTAAAATATTAGATGTATTGAATAAAATTAAAAATGAAATAGATCCATCACTTGCTTATAGAAGGTCATGTGCGCATGGAGTATGCGGATCATGTGCAATGAATATGGATGGAAAAAATGGTCTTGCATGTACAAGACCACATGCTGAAATAAAAGGAGATATTAATATTTATCCTTTACCTCATTTAAAAGTTTTAAAAGATTTAATTGGAGATCTAAGTGTTTTATATAAACAATATGAATCAATAGAACCTTGGTTAAAAAATTCAAAAAAAGATGATGGTATGGAAAATTTACAAACAAGGAAAGATAGAGAAAAATTAGATGGTCTATATGAATGTATTATGTGTGCATGTTGTTCAACTTCATGCCCTAGTTATTGGTGGAATGGTGAAAAATATTTAGGTCCAGCTGTCTTGCTTCAAGCTTATAGGTGGATAATAGATAGTAGAGATGAAGATAGAAAAGAAAGATTACAAAAAGTTGCTGATGAGCTAAAACTTTATAGATGTCATACTATAATGAACTGCACAAATGCATGTCCAAAGGGATTAAATCCTGCAAAAGCAATTGCTGAAATTAAAAAAATGTTAGTTACAAGCAAATACTAATTTTTAAAAAATATTATGATAAAACTGGAATAGTAAATTCTGGACCAGCGTTATCTTCAACCCATGTTACTGTAGCTGTTTTTAGTTTGGTGTAAAACCTAACACCATCTGGGCCATGTATGGAATGGTCTCCAAATAATGAACGTTTCCATCCCCCGAAACTATGATATGCCACTGGAACTGGAATAGGAACATTAACGCCTATCATACCAATTTTTGCATTTTCTGTGAAATGTTTCGCTATATTTCCACTTTTAGTAAAAACGGCAGCTCCATTTCCTAATTCGTGTTCATTAACTAAATTTAATGCTTCTTCATATGTATTAGTTGTCATCATACTTAATACGGGTCCGAAAATTTCTTCTTTATAGATTTTCATATTTGGTTTTACATTTTCAAAAATTGTAGGTCCAACAAAATAACCATTTTCATATCCTTGAAGTTTAAAGTTTCTTCCATCGGCAAGCAATTTTGCTCCTTCTTTTTCTCCAGTATCAATATATCCGAGAACTTTTTCATAATGAGATTTGTTATTAAGTGGTCCAAAATCACTTTTTTCATCAGTATAAGGACCTACATTAAGTTTTTCAGTTTTGTTTAACAACTTACTTTTAACTTTTTCTTTAGTTTTGTCCCCAACACAAACAGCAACTGAAATAGCCATACACCTTTCCCCAGCTGACCCAAAAGCTGAACCAATGATAGCATCTGTTGTTTTATCAACATCAGCGTCAGGCATTATAACCATATGATTTTTTGCTCCTCCAAGAGCTTGTACTCTTTTGTTATTTTTTGTTCCTGTGTGATATACATATTCTGCAATTGGTGTTGAACCTACAAAACTAATTGCTTGAATATTTTTGTCTTCTAATAAAGCATCAACTGCTTCTTTATCTCCGTTTACTACATTTAAAACACCTGGCGGTATACCAGCTTCAATTGCAAGTTCAGCAAGTTTAATTGCGCAACTTGGGTCTTTTTCAGAGGGTTTGAGTACAAAAGTATTTCCACAAGCAATAGCTACAGGAAACATCCACATTGGAACCATTGCAGGAAAATTAAATGGAGTAATTCCTGCACAAACACCTAGGGGTTGACGCAATGTATGTGAGTCAACATTAGTACCAACACTAGTTGAATGCTCGCCTTTTAAAGCACTTGTAATTCCAGAAGCATATTCAACTACTTCAATTCCTCTTTGGATTGAACCTTTTGAGTCAGCAATTGTTTTTCCGTGCTGTTTTGAAACTATTTCAGCAAGTTCATTCATGTTTTTAATTATTAAGTCTTTATACTTTGATAAAATTCTTGATCTACTAATAGGAGTTGTTCTTGACCATTTTAAAAATGCTTTAGAAGCATTTTCTGTTGCTTGTTTTACTATTTCTTTACTTGCCAATTCAACTTCAGCTATTTGTTCTCCTATAGCTGGATTAAAAATAGCACCAATCCTTGAGTCTGGTGAACTATAAGTTTTTCCATCTATGAAATGACTTATTTTTTCCATCGGTAATTTAATATAACAAATGAAGCTATATCAACTTTTTTTTGTTTGCAATCTTTTAATATGTTACTGTTAGTTTACAAGTATTGATTAATCTAAATTTATGAATACAAGTTTATTTAATTAATGGATAAAAAAATTTCTTTAATTGGAGCTGGACAAATTGGAGGAACTTTAGCCCATTTAATTGGGCTAAAGGAATTAGCGAAAGAAGTAGTACTATTTGATGTAGCAAGTGGAGTTGCCAAAGGAAAAGCACTAGATATAGCCCAATCTTCATCAGTAGATGGATTTGATGTGAATTTTTTTGGCACAGACAATTATGAAGATATAAAAAACTCAGATGTTATAATAATAACTGCTGGCGTTCCTAGAAAACCTGGAATGAGCAGAGATGATTTGCTTAGTATAAATTTAAAGATAATAAATCAGGTATCTGAAGGAATAAAAAAATATTCTCAAAATGCTTTTGTGATTTGTATTACAAATCCACTAGATGTAATGGTTATGGCTTTACAAAAATATTCTAGTTTGCCAGTTAATAAAGTAGTTGGAATGGCAGGAATTTTAGATACTTCGAGGTTTAAATTATTTTTGTCATTAGAATTAAATGTTCCTGTTAAAGAAATTGACGCGATGGTAATGGGTGGTCATGGAGATACGATGGTACCTCTTCCCAGATTAACAAAAGTTTCCGGAAAACCACTCCTTGATATTGTAAAAGAAGGAAAAATTTCTGCAGAAAAATTAGAAAGTATTAATCAAAGAACTAGAGATGGTGGTGCTGAAATAATTAAATATTTGGAAAAAGGATCAGCATTCTATGCACCAGCTGCATCTGGTATAGAAATGGCATCTTCCTATTTAAAAGATTTAAAAAAATTATTACCCTGTGCAGCTTATTTAGATGGTCAATATGGTGTTAAAAATTTATATGCTGGCGTTCCAGTTATAATTGGCAAAAATGGTGTTGAGAAAATTGAAGAAATATCTTTAGATGATAAAGAAAAATCTCAATTTATGAACTCTGTAAGTGCTGTAAAAAAACTTTGGCAAGCTGCAATTTCTATTGACCCTGATTTAAATAAATGAATATTCATGAGCATCAAGCCAAGCAAATATTAAAAAAGTTCGGAGCTGATGTTCCTGAAGGAATTTTTGGCTTTACAGTCGATGAAGTTATTACTAAAGCCAAATTGTCTTTAAAAACCAACAAATTTGTTCTTAAAGCACAAATCCATGCCGGAGGAAGAGGTAAAGCTGGGGGCGTTAAAATACTTAATAATATTGATGAATTAAATAAAGCTGCAAAGGAATTATTAGGAAAAAGATTAGTAACACGTCAAACTGGCCCCCAAGGAAGAGAGGTAAAAAGATTATACGTAGAAGAATCTTCAAATATTGAAAAAGAATTTTATTTGTCTTGTTTAGTTGATAGAGCTAGCTCAAAAATTGCTTTCATATCAAGTAACCAGGGAGGAATGGATATAGAAGAAGTAGCCAGAAAGAGTCCAGATAAAATTATTACAACAAAAGTTGAGGTTTTAGAAGACATATCCGTTTCAGATTGTGAAAAAATTATAGAAATATTTAAATTAAAAGAAGAGCCAAAAAAACAAGCAATTGATTTAGTGAAATCAATATACAAAGCATTTATTGATACAGATGCAAGCATGATTGAGATTAATCCTTTAATTTTAACCAAGGAAGAAAAAATAGTTTGTCTAGATGCTAAAATGAATTTTGATGACAATGCTTTGTTTAAACATCCTGAAATAATTAAACTAAGAGATTTGAATGAGGAAAACCCAACTGAAATAGAAGCTAGCAAATATGATCTTGCTTATATTAAATTAGATGGAAGTATTGGTTGTATGGTGAACGGAGCAGGCTTAGCCATGGCAACAATGGACATTATTAAACTGTATGGTCAGAAACCTGCAAATTTTTTGGATGTTGGAGGTGGAGCATCTAAAGAAAAAGTTTCAGCAGCTCTGAAAATTATTCTTTCAGATAAAAATGTTAAGGGTATTTTAATAAACATTTTTGGTGGAATAATGAGATGTGATGTGCTTGCCCAAGGAGTTGTAGATGCAGCAAAAGAAATTAATATTAATGTTCCTTTAGTTGTAAGACTAGCGGGAACAAATTTTAAAGAAGGAAAAAAAATTTTAGATAATTCAAGTTTAAAATTAATTTCTGCAGAAGATTTAGATGATGCGGCAAAAAAAATAGTAGAAGCAATAAAATAAAAAAATGTCTGTTCTTGTTAACAAAAATACAAAAGTTATTTGCCAGGGTTTTACTGGTGCGCATGGCACATTCCATTCTGAACAAGCTATAAGATATGGAACAAATTTAGTTGGTGGAGTTACTCCTAAAAAAGGAGGTCAAAAACATCTTGATAAACCTGTTTTTAATACTGTAGTTGAAGCAAAAAAAGAAACAGGAGCGAATGCGACCATGATATATGTACCGGCAAAGTTTGCAGCTTCAGCAATCATTGAAGCCATAGAATCATCGATTGAACTAATTGTATGTATTACTGAAGGAATACCCGTATTAGATATGGTTAAAATTAAGCAAAAATTAAAAAGATCAAAAAGTAGATTAATTGGCCCGAATTGCCCAGGAATAATAACTCCAGATGAGTGTAAAATTGGAATTATGCCAGGTAATATTCATAAAAGAGGATCTGTCGGAATTGTTTCTAGATCTGGAACTTTAACTTATGAGGCAGTAGCACAAACAACAACCAATGGACTGGGACAATCCACCTGTATTGGAATTGGTGGAGATCCAATAAATGGCACTAATTTTATAGATTGTTTAGAACTTTTTTTAAATGATGATGAAACAAAATCAATTCTAATAATTGGAGAAATTGGCGGTACAGCTGAAGAAGAAGCGTCTGAGTTCATAAAAAATCATAAATTAAAAAAACCAATTGTTGGCTTTATTGCTGGTATTACTGCACCTCCAGGAAGAAGGATGGGTCATGCAGGTGCAATAATTTCTGGAGGCAAAGGTGGTGCAGAAGATAAAATAAAAAAAATGGAAGAATGTGGAATTACTATGGCAAAATCTCCATCTGAAATTGGTAAAACATTATTTTATAAATTGTCTAATTGAAAAATACTTCTCTAGCATTATACTATATTAACAATGTCCTTATCAAAAAATCTTGAATATGAAAAAACCTCATTTCTGAGTAAAGCAAATAGTGCTTTTATTGAAGAAATGTATCTTAAATATATAAATCAAGACTCAAATTTACCTGATAGTTGGCGAAAATATTTTGAAACATTGGGAGACGAAATGAATCAGATAGCTAGAGAAATTAATGGCCCAACTTGGAGTTCTAATAAAAAAAGAATTTTAATAGATGAACTTCAGAAAAAAATTGATGATAAAGTTAAACCAGATGTTCAAGAAACTGGAAATAATGATTTTAATTATTACCAAGATCAGACAAATTTTGTACAAGCAAGCGGTGATTCAATTAAAGCAATTGCTTTAATAAGAGCTTATAGACTGCGTGGTCACCTAATGGCCAATCTTGATCCTCTTGAGATGAAAACAAGAGAGTACTTAGACGAACTTCACCCGGATTTTTATGGATTTAAAAAAGAAAACAATCAAAAGAAAATTTTCTTAAATGGTACGATAAATAAAGAATATGCAAGTATTAAAGAAATTTTAAGTTTTTTAAAAAAAATTTATTGTGGTTCAATTGGATATGAATTTATGCATATTTCTAATCCGGAAGAAAGATTGTGGTTTAGAGATAGAGTAGAACAAGATGAGCGTTCAGTTGAATTTACCAAAAGAGGTAAAGAAGCTATATTAAATAAATTGATCCAAGCAGAAGGATTTGAAAAATTTTTACAAAAAAAATATATTGGAACAAAACGTTTTGGATTAGATGGTGGAGAAAGTTTAATTCCAGCTTTAGAGCAAATAATTAAAGTTGGCGGGCATTTAAATATTGTAGAAGTTAAAATTGGAATGTCTCATAGAGGTAGACTGAATGTCTTGGCTAATTTATTACAAAAATCTTATAAAAAAATATTTAATGAATTTGCTGGTGAAATTCATTCAGTTGGAGAAGATAGTGCTGGTGATGTAAAATATCATTTAGGCGCTTCATCAGACAGAGAATTCGATGGCAACAAAGTTCATGTAAGCTTGACTGACAATCCATCCCATTTAGAGGCTGTTAATCCAGTTGTTTTAGGTCAAACAAGAGCTAAACAATATTATCATAACGATACTAAAAGAAACAAAGTAATTCCAATAATCATTCATGGAGATGCTTCTTTTGCGGGCCAAGGTGTAGTAGCTGAATGTTTTGCAATGTCAGGTTTAAAAGGACATAACACCGGAGGAACCATACATATAATTATAAACAATCAAATTGGATTTACTACTAGTCCAAGATTTGCAAGATCTTCTCCTTATCCATCTGATATAGCAAAAATGGTTGAGGCACCAATTTTACATGTTAATAGCGACGATCCTGAAGCCGTAGTCTATTGCGCAAGAATCGCAACTGAATTTAGATTAAAATTTAATAGAGATGTTGTAATAGATTTAATTTGTTACAGAAGATTTGGTCATAATGAAGGAGATGAACCTGCATTTACTCAACCTTTAATGTATAAAAAAATCAAATCTCATCCAACGACCTTAGAAATATACGGAAAAAAATTAGTTAATGAAAACTTAATTACTCAGCAACAGCTTAATGATTTAATTAATAAATTTAAAGATTTATTAGATGATCAATATAAAAATGCAAAAGATTATAAACCAAAATTAGAATGGTTCGAAGGTACTTGGTCTAGATATAGACCTGAAAAGGGAAAAGATAAAAGAGGAAAAAGTGGAGTAGATGCAAAAAAACTTCTTCAAATTTCAGATAAAATACATGAAATACCTTCTAAGGTAAATTTACATAAAACTATTGTTAAAATTTTAGAGGCAAGAAGAAAAACTGTAGATAAAGGAAGAAATATTGATTGGGCTACAGCTGAATCTTTGGCGTTTGGCTCGCTAGTTGAAGAAGGATTTCCTGTTAGGCTAGTTGGGCAGGACTCTGGTAGAGGAACATTTAGTCAAAGACATTCAGTATTAAGAGATCAAACAAATAATTCTAGATACATACCTTTAAATAATATTTCAAAAAATCAAGAACAATTTGAAATAATTGATAGTTTCTTGTCAGAGCTAGCAGTATTGGGTTTTGAATATGGATATAGCTTAGTAGAACCAAATACACTTACAATTTGGGAAGCACAATTTGGTGATTTTGCCAACGGTGCACAAGTTGTAATAGATCAATTTATCGTCTCAGGTGAAAGAAAGTGGTCTCGGGCATCGGGTTTGGTTATGTTATTACCACATGGTTACGAAGGTCAAGGACCTGAACACTCTTCAGCTAGGTTAGAAAGATTTTTACAGCTATGTGCTCAAGATAATTTGCAAGTGATGAATTGTACTACTCCAGCAAATTATTTTCATGCATTAAGGCGCCAAATACATAGAGATTTTAGAAAACCTCTAGTTATTATGACTCCTAAATCATTATTAAGAAATAAACTCTGTGTATCTAATTTAGAAGATTTTGGAAAAAATAATTCTTTCCATAGAGTCATGTGGGATCATGCTATTGATCCAAATGAAAGTAGTTTTATAAAACTTAAAAAAAGTAACGAAATAAGAAAAGTAATTTTATGTTCAGGAAAAGTATATTTTGATTTGTTGGAAGCTCGTGAAAAATTAAAAAAAGATGATGTAGTTATTTATAGAATTGAGCAGTTGTATCCTTTTCCAATTAAACCTTTGGTTAAAGAAATTAAACCATATGCAAAAACTTCAAAATTTTACTGGTGCCAGGAAGAGCCAAAGAACATGGGTGCTTGGTTTTCAGTTAGAGATTATATCCAATGGACATTAGATTATATTGGAGCTAATAATAGAGAAATTTCTTATATTGGGAGAAGTCCTGCTGCATCTTCGGCCTCAGGTTATGCAAAAAGACATATCGCTCAACAAAAAGAAATAATTGAAAATGTTTTTAACTAAAGATGAGTGAAAAAATTTTAGTTCCAGTTTTAGGAGAAAGTATTACTGAAGCCACTGTTGCAAAATGGCTAAAAAAAAAGGGAGAAAGTGTAAATGCTGATGAATCTATCGTTGAACTAGAGACAGATAAAGTCAATCTTGAAGTGCCATCACCAATAACCGGCGTACTTACAGGAATTAATTGTAACGATGGCGACATAGTAGAAGTTGGCGCTTTGCTAGGAATAGTTTCTGAAGGCAAGAGAGAAATAGCAGAAGTTGAAAAAGAAGAGAAAAAATTAAGCGAGCAAAATCAGACAACTAACGTTGTCAATTTTGAACAAGAAAAAAAGCAGGAGCCAAAAATTTTTGAAGACAATAATTTAAATAAAAAAGTTTCTGTTGAACAACCGTTGGTTTTAACAAATTCTGTTGAACAACCATTGGTTTTAACAAATGAAATTGTGCAAAAAAATAAACATTCCAATAAACAGACTTTATCTCCTGCAGTAAGAAAAATTGTAGACGAAAATAAAATAAATTTAGATTTGGTTCAAGGCACAGGGAAAGATGGCCGTATATTGAAAGGTGACTTAATTAGTTTGATGGGAACTATACCAAAACCATCGGAAAGAAAAATTCAATATGGTCAAGAAGAAAGAATTAAGATGACTAGATTGAGACAGACTATTGCAAAAAGACTAAAAGAGGCACAAGAAAATGCAGCTATCCTTACAACTTTTAATGAAGTTGATATGGGCAATATCATTGCAATGCGAAAAGAAAACCAAGAGGATTTTCAAAATAGATTTGGAATTAAGCTTGGTTTCATGTCTTTTTTTGTAAAGGCATGTGTACTTGGTTTAAAATCTTTTCCAGCAATAAATGCTGAAGTTGATGGTCAAGAAATTATTTATAAAAATTATTATAATATTAGTTTTGCAGTAGGAACTGAAAAAGGTTTAGTAGTTCCTGTATTAAGAAATGCAGATGAATTATCATTTGCTGAAATTGAGAAAAATATTAAATCCATTTCAGAAAAAGCTAGAAGTGGAAAATTGACAATTGAAGATCTTCAAGGTGGAACATTTACTATAAGCAATGGAGGTGTTTATGGTTCAATGTTATCGACTCCTATACTAAATCCTCCGCAATCCGCTGTATTAGGTATGCATAATATTGTTGAAAGACCAGCGGTAGTAGATGGAGAAATTAAAGTTAGACCAATTATGTATTTAGCTTTATCTTATGATCATAGAATAATTGATGGCAAAGATTCAGTTTCTTTCCTTAAATTAGTAAAAGAAAATCTTGAAGATCCAAGAAGATTATTTTTAGATATTTAAATGTCAGATAAATTTCAAGTAACCGTAATAGGAGGAGGTCCAGGCGGATATGTTTGTGCAATTAGACTGGCACAATTAGGAATTAAGACGGCATGCATCGAGTCACGTGGAACTCTAGGAGGAACATGTTTAAATATTGGTTGTATACCTTCAAAAAGCTTACTTAACCTTTCAGAGTATTTTCACAAAGCAAAAAATTTTGCAAAAATTGGTATCGAAGTAGGAGATGTAACACTTAATCTCCCAAAAATGATGCAAAATAAGGATAAAGTTGTAATTACTTTAACAAAAGGAATTGAATTTTTATTTAAAAAAAACAAAGTAACTTATTTTAAAGGTATTGGAAAATTTAAATCTGTTAACCAAATTTCAATTTTAGATCAAAATAATAAAGAAACAATTATTGAAACTGAAAAAACTATAATTAGTACTGGTTCCGAACCAGTGACATTGCCTGGAATTGAATTTGATGAAGAAAAAATACTGTCTTCAACTGGCGCTTTATCTTTAACATTTGTACCGAAAAAAATGGTTGTTGTTGGTGGTGGTTATATTGGATTAGAATTGGGATCAGTTTGGTCAAGACTAGGAACTGAGGTCCATGTAGTTGAGTTCTTGGACCATATTACTCCTGGAATGGACAAAGAAATTTCTAAAGAGTTTATGAACATTTTGAAAAAACAGGGATTAAATTTTCATCTACAAACAAAAGTAGATTCTATTAAGAAAGATAACAAAGGCGTAGTAATAAATACAACTGATAAAGATGGAAAACAAATAGTTTTTGAAAGCGATGTAGTTTTAATATCGGTTGGTAGAAAACCCTACACTAAAAACCTAAATTTAGAAAAAATAGGCGTTGAATTAGATAAAAAAAATAAAATAAAAGTAAATAAAAACTTTGAAACAAATATTCCTAATGTTTATGCAATAGGAGATGTTATTGATGGACCAATGCTTGCACATAAAGCAGAAGAAGAAGGAATAGCTGTAGCTGAATTAATTTCTGGTCAGTCAGGTCATGTAAATTATGATGTTATTCCAGGAGTTGTATATACTTCGCCAGAAGTTGCATCAATTGGAAAAACTGAAGAACAATTAAAAGAAATGAATCATGCATATAAAGTAGGAAAATTTCCTTTTATGGCTAATTCAAGAGCCAAAGCAATTAATGAACCAGAAGGATTTGTTAAAATTCTTGTAGAAGAAAAGACAGATAAAGTTTTAGGAGTTCATATAATAGGAACCCATGCTGGAGAAATGATTGCAGAAATGGCATTAGCAATGGAATTTGCTGCAAGTTCTGAGGATATTGCAAGAACTTGTCATGCTCATCCTACTTTTTCTGAGGCTATAAAAGAAGCAGCATTATCGGTAGATAAAAGACCAATTCATTCGTAATTATAGGACTTTGAAGGAAAATCCTAAATTATCCTTTAATAACAAAGATAATAATTAAATTGTTTAAATTTTCTTAAATTTTAAATCTTGTTGGCATTACTAACTTTTTTAAACATTTATTTTTACATACTTGTTCTTTTCTTGGTTCGCAAACAAAAAAAGTCTTGGTTCGCTCTTGGTTCGGGGATGTATCTGTGTTTTGAACTAGGATCTCGTCAGTTTTCCTTTTCCGCCCAAGAATAATTTTTCCAGCGAAATCAACTAGTCAAATTTTAATGAAATATTAGGTTTCTTTTAAGTTTTCATATTAAGTAATTAATGTATAAGAACCGCAAAATATGGCTAACAATATTCGAAACATTACAATCATTGCTCACGTTGATCATGGCAAGACAACTATGATTGATGCGTTAATGAAACAAAGTGGATCATTTAGAGAAAATGAAATTGTAGAAGAAAGATTAATGGATTCTGGAGAATTGGAAAAAGAAAGAGGAATTACAATTTTAGCAAAACCTGCATCAATTAATTGGCAAGGTTCAAGAATAAATATTATAGACACTCCAGGTCACAGAGATTTTGCAGCTGAAGTTGAGCGTGTTTTAAGTATGGCTGATGGCGCTCTATTACTTATAGATTCTGCAGAAGGAGTAATGCCTCAAACAAAATTTGTACTATCTAAAACTCTTAAACAAGGGCTTAAACCAATTGTAGTAATTAATAAATTAGACAAATCAGATCAAAGAGCTGAAGAAGTTTTAGATGAAACTTTTGATTTATTTGTAAACTTAGACGCAAATGAAGAACAGTTAGATTTTCATGTCTTATATGCCAGTGGAAGATCTGGTTGGGCAAGTAAAGAAGTGGGAGGTTCTAGAGAAAATCTTCATCCATTATTAGATTTGATTATTGAACATGTTAAGCCTGCAAAGTTTGATAAAACAAAACCTTTTGCAATGTTATCTACTCTTCTATATGCGGATACTTTCTTAGGAAGAAGTTTGGTTGGAAGAATATCACAAGGAACTGCTAAAGCTAACCAACAAATTAAGGCAATCAATCTCCAGTGTAAAAAAGTTGATGAAGGTAGATTAACTAAAATTTTTAGATATGAAGGAACTAAAAAAGTTCCAATTGAAGTTGGCGAAGCTGGTGATATTGTTGTAATTGCTGGATTAGAAAAAGCCAATGTTGCTGATACTATTTGTGATATTGATGTAAATGAACCTATACCTGCAACACCAATAGATCCGCCTACTATGTCTATTAAGATAACAGTTAATAGCTCACCGCTTTCTGGAACAGAAGGAAAAAAACTAACAAGCACTCAAATTAGAGATCGTTTAATTTTAGAGGCTCAAAATAATGTTGGTATTACTTTTTCAGAAAATGAAAATAAAGATGCATTTGAAATTAGTGGCAGAGGTGAATTAATGCTTGAAATTTTACTAACACAAATGAGACGTGAAGGTTTCGAAATGACTGTAACTCCTCCAAAAGTATTGTTTAAAAAAGACAAAAATGAAAATAAACTAGAACCTATTGAAGAAATTACCATAGATTTAGACGAAGAATATTCTTCAAAAGTAATTGACTCAATGAATAGAAGAAAAGGCAAGCTAATTGATCTTAAAGATACTGGTAAAAACAAAAAAAGATTAGTTTTTCATGCTCCAACAAGAGGCTTAATGGGTTATACAAGCAGATTTCTAACATTAACGAAAGGTAATGGAGTGATTAATAGAATATTTCATTCTTACGGAAAGTACGAAGGTGATATGGAAGGAAGAAGAAACGGCGCATTAATTTCAATGGAAAATGGAAAAGCAGTTGCTTTTGCAATATTTAACTTACAGGCAAGAGGTGAAATGTTTGTTACTCACAATGATCCTGTTTATGTTGGAATGATAGTGGGACTTGCGCCTAAAGCTGGAGATTTACAAATTAATGTTATGAAGGGAAAAAAATTAACTAACATGAGAACTCAAGGAACTGATGAAAATGTTGTGCTAACTCCAGTGAGAAAAATGTCAATTGCTGAACAATTAAGTATTTTAAATACTGATGAAGCTTTAGAAATTACTCCTAAATCTTGTAGATTAAGAAAAGCTATACTTAACCCTCATGAAAGAAAAAAAAATGAAAAAGTATCAGCTAGATATGTCGCTTAGTTAAAAAACTAAACAGAATTATTTTTTAGAAAAATATGAAAAACTTTACAGAACTAAATCTTAATCCATCTTTAATACAATCAATAACAAGAATGCATTTTAAAATTCCCACACCAATTCAAGCGCAGGCTATTCCTCCTGCACTTATTGGAAAAGATGTTTTGGGCACAGCACAAACTGGTACGGGTAAAACGCTTTGCTATGGAATTGCTTGCATTAATAAACTTTTAAATGACAGAGATAGCAACGCACTTATTATATGTCCAACGCGTGAACTAGCAGTTCAAGTTGAAGATGTTCTTAATGGATTAATAGAAAATACTATGAATATCAAATCTGCTGTACTTATTGGTGGTGAATCCATGCAAAAACAATTGAGGCAATTACAAAAACGCCCAAGATTAATTATTGGAACTCCTGGACGTCTCAACGATCACCTAAAAAGAAAAAGTCTAAAATTGCATCAATCATATTTTTTAGTCCTTGATGAAACAGATAGAATGTTGGATATGGGCTTTATTCCTCAAATAGAACAGATATTAATGTTTATACCAAAAAAACATCAAACATTATTATTTTCAGCAACTTTGCCTCAAAATATTCTTAAAATTACTGAAAAATATTTAAATGACCCAATAAGAATAAGAGTTGGATCAACAACGACGCCTATTTCAAAAATTAAACAAGAAGTTATTCAAGTAAGAGAAGGTGACAAATATAAAAAATTACTAGAAGAACTTTATAAAAGAAAAGGATCTATTTTAATTTTTGTAAAAACAAAGCGTAATGCAGATAAAATGGCAGATCGCTTACATGATGATGGGCACCGCTGTGACTGCATGCATGGAAATTTAAGGCAATCAAAAAGACAAAAAACTTTAATCGCGTTCCGTTCTGGTAAAATACGTATTCTAATCAGTACTGAACTTGCTGCTAGAGGTTTAGACGTTCCATCTATTCAACATGTAATTAATTACCATCTTCCACAAGTTCCAGAAGATTTTATTCATAGAATTGGAAGAACAGCAAGAGCTGGTGCAGAGGGTTGCGCTCTTACTTTTATCACTCCTAATGATGGGCAAATGTGGGATGGAATTCAAAGATTAATCAATCCAAATTTTAAAGCTGAATTTAAAAACTCTAATAAAAGATTCAACAATAATAAAAGGGGCAAACAACCGTTTAATAAAAAAAGAAATCATTCTAAACACCCTAGAGATTTAAATGAAAAAAGCTTTAATTTTAAAAAAGGTAAAAAAAGATTTTTTAAAAAAAAAGATTTTCGTTTTGAAGGTTATACAAATAACCCAAAATTTTTAGACAAACAAAAAGAAAATACAGAAACAGATAATAATGAAAGAAAAAAATTTAATTTTAAGAAGGGTAAAAAAAGATTTAAAAATAGAAATCGACCTAAATCATTTAAATTTAAAAAACATAATAGAAGCAGAAATAGAGCTTTTTAAATAATAAAAAATTAATTAAAAATAATTCGCTTAAAGACTCATCAATTTAATCAACAAACTAGATGCCAGACTAGATCATTTAGAGATAAATCAAATGGTACGTTCTAGTGTCTTTTGTTAGGATAAAATAATGAAAAAACTTTTAGAGATCGTGGTTCTGGGTTTGAATTCTGTCTGTCCTCGTTCCAGAATTTTTAAAGTTCAAAAAGTACTAGATAAAGATAAGCCTGCAAATTGATTAGGTATTTCACTTGATAAATCATAATCTAAGTTAAACTTAAGATCAAACCCACTTATTTTTTTTGTAATATTAAAACTAGTATTTAATGATTCATTTCCATCAATTGATAAAGCGTATTCAGTTTCTTTATTTGAGATATAACTTACACCAAAATATAAAGTATCACTATGAGCATTGTCACTTTGATCTCTTTCATAATTAGTCATTACCGTTAAACCGTTTTCTGTTATGAAATCAAATCCAAGACCAGCTCTTATATTATGCGTTGCCTCATGAGCAATGGATAAGGTGTAATCTGTACTTGGATCTGAGACATAAGAAACGGTAGCATCTGAAGAAGGACTAAAGTTTGCCCCATATTCTAAACGTCCATTTGGTTTAAATGTTATATTATTATATTGAATAATATCATCTAATCTCATTCCAAAAGATACCATTCCTGTTTCTATTTTTTGTTTATCATAAATAAGAGCATCCGTTCCTGTTTCGCTATATTCAGATAATTCTGTATAACCAAGATCAATCCTACCATTTGGTGTTATATTAAATTTTTCTTTGTTATATGTGGTGCGAAAGTTAATTGAGCCAAATACTTGTCTGCCACTTCTTTCACCATTTAAAGTATTAGCCCCACTTTTTCTCACATGATCTGTTTTAAGGGAACTTATACCAAGAACACTGTCGATAAATTTCGTATCCTCATGAGGAAAAGTCCCATAAAGCGATAAACTATATGCATTAGTATCTAACGATGTCCCTGAAGTTCCTACCTCAACTTCGTCTCTGCCAAATCGAAGGGCATAGCCATACATTCTGTTTTCATCAATTTTCTTATCCATTCCAATTGTAATACCGTTACTATCGATATCTTTTGAAGAAGATGATGATGTATCACCAATTTTACCAACACTAATACTACCTTCACTCCAAAATGACCAATTATCAGATAACTTTGAAACTTCATTTACATCAATCGATGCTGGAATAATTTTTGATAATGATGCCAGCATTGCATTAGAGAATTGAAATTTAATATTTTGGTTGGTTAAATTACTTTCTTTTCTATGACGTCTTAACCAATCCATACGATTAAGTACTGGAGTTCTAACATATTGCAAAATTCTCTTTGGTGCTTCTGTTTGAGCTTCAATTGATCCAACAACATCTTTATCGGTTAATGGATCGGTGGTTGAATTTTCTGTAGTAAAGTTAAGTGTGGTAGAATCAGTAAATCCTGCATAAGACGTACCATCAGCATCATCAAAGGCGGTAGCAGCAATGGTGATGTAATAACTAGTTTCTTCATCCAGTGATGTTGATGGATTAATTGTAATAGTTGTTGATCCAGAGCCAGACACCAACCCACCTGTAACATCTATGGTCTCAACCGTTGAATCATCAGAAGATTTTTTAATTACAATATTTCCACTTTCTGCATCGACAGCCTCAGAAAATGTTAAAACAATATTATCATCCGCTCCAACACCTGTTGCCCCATCAGCAGGAGAAGAAGAAGACAAAGTTAGTGCATCATTAACATCAAAGGCCGAGCTTAATGAAAACTCAGCAATTGATGAAGTATTTTCACCGGAAATAAACATCTTCGTTCCATCCGAATTAAATGATAATCCAGAAATGTTAGTGTCCTCAAAACCTGAAACATTTATATATGCTCTATCAACATAAGAGGCAGTGGAAACGTCAAAGCCTGTGCTTAATGTATATTCGCTAATTACATCAGAGGCTCGACCCGCAATAAACAACTTCGTTCCATCCGAATTAAATTTTATATTCATCGGCATAGTATCACCAGTTATATCCCCATAAAAACGTGTTTCATTAACATGAGTGATAGTGGAACCGAGATCAAAGCCAGTGCTTAATGTATATGTATGAGCATCCTGACCAGAATAATCCATAACAATCATCTTCGTTCCATCCGAATTAAATGCTAATCCGGCTGGGATATTAACTTTGGAACTTATATCTAACGAAACATTTCCATAAGAGACGGTGGAGAGGTCAAAGCCCGTGCTTAATGTAAATTCATGAATAGTTTCAGTGCCGTTTGCATCAATAAAAAACATCTTTGTTCCATCCGTATTAAATGCCAATGCCCATCCCCTTACTGTGTCACTTACCGCAGTACCTACATTATAAGATTCTTCAAGAGCGATAGTGGAAGAAAGATCAAAGCCAGTGCTTAATGAATATTCATGAATATTCTCATTATTATGATCTATAGTAAACATCTTGGTTCCATCTGCATTAAATTCTGCAGCCGATACACGACTACTAGAATAATTTACAGAATAAGCAGTAACAAATGTATCTTCAGCAAATGCTTTAGATGATAATAGTGTTAGAATAATAAAAAGAAGACTCGAAACCTTAAGAAATCTTTTAAAGAAAATAAGTATTATGTCTGTTAAACCCATAGCTATCCCTTAGGGTTTTAACAAAGCAGGTACCGCAACTGCTATAATGTTATTATAATAACATTGCGTGTATTATAACACTAGAGATAAATCAAATGGTCAATATCGATGCATTTTGCTAATATTTAGTCATGAAAAAACTTTTAGGGATCGTGGTTCTGGGTTTTCTATTTAGTGGTAATGCTTATGCAGGGGTTAATGAACCTGGAATAAGTTTTCTGTCATTTCAATGTAAAGCAGGTTTTGATACAGAACATTATAAAATTAAAAAATTAGTAAAAAAAAATCAAACTGTTGTTCTCTATGGTAGTTGTAATGATAGAAGTTGGAGTTGGTCTTCCAATAAAGGTAAAAATTTAAAAAAACTTCATAAAAAAACATTTAAACAATGTACAAAATATGCCAAAGAACATACCGGTAAAGAATGTTTCTTATATGCTGTTAATGAGGAAGTAGTGTGGAAATACGATAAGGAAAAAGAGGCAGCAAAAAAAGCTGAAGCAAAAGCGTTAGAAGAAAAGCAAGCACAATTAGATAAAAGACCAGGAAGATTTTTTGAAGATCAACCTGATGTCAACGATGATTATCAAATTCATTTTATCTATTTATTATTATTAGATGGCAAAGATAGTGAACTAGATATTAGTGGCTGGATTGAAAAAAGGGTAAATAGTGTAAATGGTAAATTTTTAAAAATGTCTGCAAGAAATAAAAAATCAAATGGCATAGGGCAGCAGTTTAAATTAGATATGACTGAAGAAGGAAAACTGGATGTAACCTTTGTGAGAATGAATATTTCAAAAAAACAATTAGATGTACCTGATTACCCGAACGGCATAATTTATCGCTATCTCAGAGAAAAAGGTTTTGATAATCCTAAAAAAGTTTATGCAACATTTACAGGTTTTAAAACCAAACATGGAAATAGCGACGGTGGTGAAGGTGGTGTACCCTATATGGTAATCTATACACCTGCAGTTAAAACTTACGGACAACCAGATATGGATTTAGTTATTCTTCATGAATTGTTTCACTCACAGAACGCTGCTTATGCGTGTGGTAAAAGAACTTATAAAGGTGCACACGTAAAAGGTTCTGATCTTCTTGCAGTAGATACCGTCAAATCATCAATCGATAGTAAAAATGATACTTATTATAGACATGATATTGAAGGATGCCCTGATTTAGCTAAGAGTGTTTTTGTTACACCAACCGCAGAAGATTCATGGGATCCTTACGATGTTTTTTGTAGAAAAAAGAAAGGTAATTTTACTCATCCAGATCTTTATAGAGAATTTCGTGAATGCAAAGCTGGAGCAAAATAAATGAAAAAACTTTTAGGGATCGTGGTTCTGGGTTTGTTGTGGTGCAATATTTTGCCAGCAAAAATTCTTAATATAGAAAATCAAATACTATTAGAGGTTCCATCAAGTCATGAGTATATAGAATATGACAATGAAGATACAAGGGAATCCATAGAAGAAGTAACAGACTTGATTGAAGGTTTGGAGATTAAAATATTTTTGGTTGGACCAAGCAAATATGTCGAATTTGAAAAAGCAATACTAGATGGTGAAGACTTAATGGAAAATAAATATGTTAAATCTATAATGAAAAAAGCTGAAAAAAAAAGATTTAAAGACGAAGTGCAAAAAGGCAAATGGTTTATTTCTGAGGCTAAAAAAATTATGAAAAAGGAAAAGATTGATTTTGTAACTTATGCTCTTGTTTCTAATAAAAGTTTAACAGAATTGGCTTTGGAAGATGAAGGCGATGAAGTAGCGGATATGATTACTGAACTTCAAAATATGAACAATTCTGAACTTGCGGAATCAACAAAAGAAATTAGAAAACAATTAACATTACTTGCCGGAAATAATAAAAGTATATTAATAAATGATGACATGACTATAAATTTAAATAAATTTAAAATTGCAAAAAACGAATATGGAAAATTATTTTTAAAAAGTAACGGTAAAATGATATGGATTATGGGAACAATGAAAATTGATTTAATGCTTAATTTGTTTGTAACTGAAAATAACGATAAGGCTTATTTATTTATGTCTGCATGTTATGTCAATTGTTCTAAATTCAATAGTAAATTCGATAAAATGATAAAACCTATAATTTCAACAAATACACAAGTTCAAAAAACCACAAGCAATATCTCTGATAGTGGTGATTTAGCCGAACAGCTAAAAGGTTTGAATGAATTATATAAATCAGGTGCTTTAACAAAAGAAGAATTTGAAAAAGGCAAGAAAAAACTTTTAAATTAAATGAAAAAACTTTTATATATCTTGGTTCTGGTTTTGTTTTTTTATAACCCTGCTAGTTATGCAGTTATTAAAGGCAAGGGCGAAGTAAAATTATCAGAACAAGCATTAGAAAAATTTATTTATTATATACGTTGTGATTGGCCTAGAAAACCCAAAAACCAAAGGTGTAAACCAACTGTTTCTATTCTTTCATCAAATGGTAGCTGGAGTTATTTTCATTGGTGCGGTCACAATGAGTGTTGGGCTAACGAAAAAAAAACCGTTGAACGATGCGAAAGAGAAAGTGGAGTTTCCTGTGGAACATTTGCACTTAGAAGAACTGTTTATTGGGAAAATGGAATAAATACAAAAGAAAATAAAGCAAAATTTAAAAAAAAATGGAGCGACCAAAAGATTAAAGACGAGCTAGCAGGATTAGGATTTTATGGAGAGACAACATCTAGTACTATAAGTAGTACAGGCCATGTAACCAAGAAAAAAGATAAAAAAAATAAAAATATTGTTGAAAAAATAAAAGAACTAAAAAAACTTTATGACGACGGAATTATAACTAAAGAAGAATTTGTAAAAGCAAAGAATAAAATATTAAATTAATGTCTCTTTGTAGAAATTGATATTTCAGATTTCATTACATAACTTATTTTATGAAAAAAGAGAGAAAAAATAGTTATAAAAAAATAATATTATTCATAATTTTACCAGTATTTTTGGTGTTAATTTATATTTTTAGCGCAATGTATTCTTTCCATCAAGTTCATAAAGCGTTTTATTATAATAATAAACATCTAAGCAAAAATTATATTGAATGGGATGAAGTAAAAAATAATTTTAAAGACTATTTTAATGTGAATCTTCTTAAAGAAATGGCAAATGAAGAAGAGTTTAAAGAATTGGGTGAATTTGGAGTCTTGATAACAGGTTTAACAGGCAAATTTGTAGACTACGCAATTGACACATATATTAGTCCTGAAGGACTTAGTTTGTTCCTAGAAAAATCGGAGAAAAAATCCGATATTCCAAAACCAAATTTTGCTACATTAATTGGAGGGATTTCAATAATGGAGTTTGATAGTTTAAATTCATTTCATGTTGATATAGAGAACGAGGAAAAAAAAATTCCAATTCATTTTTATCGATTTGGCACTAAATGGAAAGTTATAGAGATTGAATTTCCAAAAGATATTTTTAAACAAATGGATAGCAAATAAATAGATGGTCTCACTATTTTTATAAACTACCATATATTGTAGGGAATGGCGATGGATTTACTGTCAACATTTCTCGTAGTTGGTGGGCAGCATTAAATACAGAAATATTTAATTATTTGTAAATAAAAAATAATATTGTAGAAATTTAATTTATGAGATTAAATGCAACTTAATTAAACTTACTTTATAAATACATGGCTCCTTCAATATTACAATTAGCTTTAACACTTTGGTTGCCATTTTTATTAAGTATAATTTCTTCTTTTGTGCCTGAGGATTTAAATCATGAATTAAAGATTAAATTATTAAAAAAAAGCTTAGATACTTCAGTTATTTTTATAAGATCCCAAGGATTTGAAGCAACATATAATGATTTAGAGGTGAATCTCCTTGAAGATTCTATAGAAATTAAAAATATTAATTTAAGAAGGCAATTTTATCCAAATGAGTTTACGTTTTGTGACGTAAAAAAAATTAAACAAGAAAGTATTTGGGATCCTGAGGTTTGTGAATTATCAATTAATATTGAAAGTCTTAAATTTTCAGGTTTAAATTTAATTGAGAAAAATAATAAATTTTTTACAATTACAGCAAACAATATAAATTTTGACACATCAATATTTAATGATTCCTCTTCAATAGCTACAAAAAAACTATATGAAATAGAAAAAACAATCGTCGCAAGTTTTTCAATAAAAAATCAATACGAATTTAACAAAAATATTTTTGAAAATAAAATAGACATAAATATTAAAAATTACGGAGATGTAAGTCTGAAAACTAGATTAACAAACTTATTATATAATCAAAAAAAATTTTCTGCTGTATTAGATGAATTAAATTTTAAATTTACTAATTATGGAATTCTAGAAAAAATAGATACATTTTTTGATATTGAGACTAATACAAACTTAACTGAAGTTACAAAAAATGCACTAAAATCTAGATCTTTATTAAATATAGAAGATGAAAATGAAATTTATAGAATTAAATCACATAATGAAACCATTGATAATATAAATCGGCATTATCCTAGTTTAAATAATAATATTGATAATATTTTATTATTTCTAGATAAGCATAATTCAATACAATGTACTAGAAATGAAGATCATTTATTGAATGAAAATGTGATAGAGGGAATTGACTCCTCTGGTCCTATATTATTTTTAGCTGTTTTTTGTGAGCAAATAATTAATTTTGATAAGTGAATAAGTAATTCTGACTCGAAATTCAATATTTTCTGATTAACCTCCTCAACATTCCTTGTGGTTGATGGTGACGGGTTTCTTGATATAATTAGTTTAACGTTAAATGGAAAATGTTAAAAGAACGGTGGTCCAACTTTAAACATTTGGATTAATACCGAAGCAAAACCAGAAAACTGACCTTAAAAGGGTACAAGGTATCAGGTGGAAAAATAGTAGTTTTAAGTTTGTTGAACATTGAAGATATAGAACTTAGTGAATATACTTACAAATATTTTATACCAAAAAAATGAAAAAACTTTTAGGGATCTTGGTTCTGGGTTTGTTGTGGTGCAATGTTGGGCTTGCAAAATTAGAAGCTTTTAGAAACTTATAGACCAAGATATAAAGTTTTAATAAAGTTCGAAACTGATTGGGAATACTGGGAATTTTGTTAATTATATTTTAAATTCTTGGTACATTCTTGGTTCGGAAAGTAGAAAGTTGACGTTGTTCTTAAAAAGGTTGTTAATAAAGAAGAATAGAAGCCTATTAAAAAGGCAAATTCATTCGTAATATATTTTCATATTCAAATATGAAAATTCCTATTCTATTACCAAATATATTTGATCATCCTTTTACTTATGAATCTTCAAACTTAGAGTTAAAAATAGGCGATTATGTCAATGTTCCATTTGGAAAAAAAACGATGACAGGAGTAATCTGGGATCATTTTGAAGAAAAAAAATATAAAAATTTTCGAATAAAAAAAGTTTTAAAAAAATTAGATATTCAATCTATGAATGAAAATACAATTAAGTTTTTTAATTGGTTTTCGGAGTACAATATTATTCCAAGGGGCATGTCATTAAAATTGCATTTACTAAGTGGCGAAGCAATCGAAAATTTTAAAGATAAAGATTATGAAGAATATCGAACATCAAAAAAAACAAGTAGAATAAGCCTTTCCAATGAACAATCTAATAGTTTAAAAGAAATTTTAAAAAATGATAAAAAATTTAGAGTACATGTTCTTCAGGGCACAACTGGTTCAGGTAAAACAATTGTATACTTTAATTCCATAAAGAAAAAAATTGAACAAGGTTATCAATGTTTAATATTGTTGCCTGAAATTGGTTTAACAGGTGAATTTAAAAAAAAATTTGAAAATTTTTTTGGTTTTCCTGCTGCCATTTGGCACTCGGGCATAACAAAAAAGAGAAAAAAAATTATTTGGAGTGGAATTTCTTCAAACAAAATCAAAACTGTAATTGGTGCCAGATCAGCTCTATTTCTACCATTTAATAACCTTGGTTTAATAGTTGTTGATGAAGAACATGATCAGTCTTATAAACAAAATGAAGGTGTAATTTATAATGCAAGAGATATGTCGATATCTAGAGCATCTTTTGAAAATATTCCTATTAATCTAGTAACTGCAGTTCCATCAATAGAAACATACGAAAATATAAAAAAACAAAAATTTTCTTATTCGAGATTATTAAAAAGATTTAAAGATGCAAAATTACCTAATCATGAAATGATAGATTTAAATAAATTTAAATTATATAAAAATTCATGGATATCACTCAAAACTATAGAGAAAGTAAATTTTCATCTGAGCAATGGTGATCAAGTACTTTTTTTCTTAAACAGAAGAGGTTTTTCACCGTATGTACTTTGTAAAAATTGTTTGAAAGTTTTTTCATGCCCAAATTGTTCTATTAATCTAGTTTATCATAAACAAAAAAAAAATCTTTTATGTCATTATTGTGGACATAAAGAAGCATTAGATAGAAAATGTGATAAAAATGGAAAATGTGAATTTGCATTTAGTGGTCCAGGAGTAGAAAGAATTTCGGAAGAAGTAAAAAAAATATTTCCTCAATTTAAATCACTTATTTTTTCCAGTGATACAATGAACAAAAAATCATCTTTGGAACTTTTAGAAAAGATAATAAATAATGAAATTAAGATATTAATTGGCACGCAATTAATCTCAAAAGGATTTCATTTTCCAAATCTAAACTGCATAGTAGTTATCGACTCAGATTTAACTTTACAGGGACATGATTTAAGAGCAGCTGAAAAAAATTTGCAATTATATCATCAACTTTCTGGAAGAGCAGGACGAGCAGGAAAACCTGCCACAGTTTATTTTCAAACTTACAATTTAAAAGATAACAATATTTCTAATATTACAAATACTGATCCATTTATATT
>Ga0207990_1000248_pt1 | contig 32174 bp, 30 predicted proteins | sample ETNtaG_8_FD_185780 | JGI IMG/M metagenome (GOLD analysis project Ga0207990, IMG submission 185780) | Marine microbial and viral communities from oxygen minimum zone, Eastern Pacific Ocean - ETNP201406SV75 (SPAdes) (version 2) | ecosystem: Environmental > Aquatic > Marine > Oceanic ...
TATTTGAAAAAATGGAAAAATATCTACTGCATTTCCGGTATTCGGCTACTCCTGGCCGGGGCGCTCCACGTTTCCGGCTGTTGCCAAGGTGGATTCGCTAGTGGGTCATAAGCGTTCGATACGGTCGCTGGGCCAAGTGTGTTCGGGAGGATTGCTAGCGGGAGCCGGTGTGACCGAAACCGCCGGTATGACGGCTGCTCGGTTCAAACTCTTCGACCACTTCGAAGTCTGCTTGTACAACTGGTACGAATACCATCTGTGCGATACGGTCACCGGGTTCGATGGTATACGCGGCAGTGCCCCGGTTCCAGCAGGACACCATGACCTGGCCCTGGTAGTCGCTGTCGATCAAGCCGACTCCATTGCCAAGCACGATGCCGTGCTTATGCCCCAGGCCGGAGCGAGGCAGAATTACCGCGGCGAGTTCCGGATCGGAGATGTGTATCGCCATACCACTAGGAATCAGCTCGCACAGGCCTGGGCCGAGCGTCAGTGTTTGATCCAGGCAGGCGCGCAGGTCGATGCCGGCAGAGCCGTCGGTGGCGTAGTCGGGCCGGGGGAACTCGTGGCCAAGACGCGGGTCAAGGATTCTTAGCTGGATGCTTTTCATGATAGCGGCGGGCGATTTCCTCGGTCAGTCGGCGGGCGAGCGTGGTCTTGCGGTCCCGGCCCAAGTCAGTTTCGCCGTCACGGGCGACCAGCACCAGGGAGTTGTCATCACTACCAAAGGGGCCGTTCTGACCCCCGACCGGGTTGACCGCAATCAGGTCAAGATTTTTTTGTTCGAGTTTCCCCCGGGCGTTAACCACGGGATCGTCGGTCTCGGCGGCAAAGCCAACAGTGAACGGCGGGTTGTTGCCCGCTGCCACGGTCGCCAGGATATCCGGGTTGCGGACCAGATCCAGCGTCATGGTCACAGCACTTTTTTTGATTTTTTGCTGGGCTTGTTCGCGAGGGCGGTAGTCGACCACGGCCGCTACCCCGATAAAAATATCGCTGTCGCCGACTCGCGCTTCAACCGCCGCCAGCATCTGTTCGGCGGTTGATACCTGGTGGACGGCGATGCCCGCGGGCGGCGACAACGCGACCGGTCCGCTGACGAGGTCGACCTGGGCCCCAGCTGCGCGGGCCGCGGCAGCAACCGCATAACCCATCTTGCCGGAACTGTGATTGGTCAAGCCCCGGACTGGGTCTACCGACTCGAAGGTCGGTCCGGCCGTAACCAGCACCCGGGTGCCGCTGAGCGCGCCGCTGGGGACGAGCGCCTGCAGGTGTTCAACGATCTCGTCAGGTTCCAGCATACGCCCCGGGCCGGTTTCGCCACAGGCTTGCTCGCCGCTGGCTGGTCCGAGCAGGGTCATGCCGTCAGCCGCGAGGGTGGCGGCGTTGCGGCGGGTTGCCGGCTTATCCCACATGGCCTGGTTCATCGCCGGGGCCAGCAGGATGGGTGCCCGGGTGGCAAGGCACAGTGTGCTCAGCAGGTCATTGGCTGCGCCGGCTGCCAACCGGGCCAGAATGTCGGCGCTGGCCGGTGCCACCACGACCAGATCGGCCCAGCGGGCCATCTCGATATGGCCCATACCGGACTCTGCCTTGGGGTCGAGCAGACTAGACCGGACCGGCCGACCGCTGACCGCCTGCAGGGTCAGGGGGGTGATAAAGGACTCGGCGGCCTGCGTCATCACCACCTGCACCTGGGCTTGTTGGTCGCGCAGTCGGCGCACCAGTTCAACCGTCTTGTAGGCGGCGATGCCCCCGGTGATCCCGACCAGGATGCGCTGGCCACTGAGGATAGTCATAAAACACAGTCTAACTGCTGTCGGACCGGCGGGAAACTCGCACCACCGGCCGGGCAGTGAATGACCTGGGCTAGGAAACGGGCGCAAAATCTGGTATAAATCGCGCCCTTTACAGGGTCAAACAAGAGCATTCGAGTCATGGCCAGAGTTTGTCAGGTCACCGGCAAGCGCCGGATGGCAGGAAATAACGTTTCCCACGCCCACAACACGACCCGGCGTGTATTCAAGCCGAACATCCACGACCGCCGCTTCTGGGTGCAGAGCGAAAATCGCTGGGTGCGGCTGCGCGTCTCGCACAAGGGTCTGCGCATTATCGACAAGAAGGGTATCGACGTGGTGCTGAAAGATCTGCGGGCCCGCGGCGAGAAAGTCTAGGCAGGCAAAAGGACAACATCATGAGAGACAAGATCAAACTGGTGTCTTCGGCTGGAACCGGTCACTACTACACGACCACCAAGAATAAGCGCAACCAGCCGGACAAGATGGAAATCAGCAAGTATGACCCGGTGGTGCGTAAACACGTGCCTTACAAGGAAGCCAAGATCAAGTAACGGGGTTATGCCGGCCAGTGTTGCCGACGAATTTTGCAGGCCCCCGCAGTGTCGGGGGCTTTTCGTTTTAGGGAGAGGCTGACTGATGTCAGCGAGCGCGGTAGGTGATGCGACCCTTGCTGAGATCGTACGGGGTTAACTGCACCGTGACTTTGTCTCCGCGAAGAATGCGGATGTAGTGTTTGCGCATCTTGCCCGAGATGTGGGCAGTGACGATATGACCGTTTTCAAGCTCCACTCGGAACTGGGTGTTTGGCAGGTTCTCCAGAACCGTACCCTCCATTTCTATATGCTCTTCTTTTGCCACTCGATAGGGCGGCCCCCGGGCCTGTTTGTTCAACCGAAGCGCGGAGTATAGCGAAGTGAACGCAGCATCCACAAATTACCCGGGGACAGGACCAGACGGCAGACATTAGACGGCATCAGCCGTCCTGCAGGAGCTCGCTTAACCGTTCGAGGTTGCGGTTGCTGATACCGTACTGGCGCAGGTGGGCGACCGTGTTCAGCACGTAGTCACGGTTTCTGCCGCGCCGGCCGGACGCTCCGCGCAGAATCGCGGCAACGCTCTGCTGCGACAAGTTGGTGACGAACTGTGGGTGTTCGAACCGGGTCACGAAGACCAGCGCATCGACCCGCCGCTGATCCGCGAGCCGGATGGGCTGATGCAGCGGCCGGTATATATTGGTCGAGAGTTCGCGCTGGCGCAGATATTCGATGCAGGCCTTGACCTCGGATACTTTAACCCTGAAGGCCTGACCGCGGCATGAGCCGCCACGCTTGAGACCCAGGACCAGCCCGGGATTGTCTGGGGTGCCTCGGTAACGCACCGACCACACGCACAGATCCCGGTGGTAACCGTGTAGCAGCGCCGGTTGCTGTTCGGCATGGGTAAAGCCCGGCTCCCACATCAGCGAACCGTAGCCGAATACCCATAGCGTCCGGCCCGCACGGTAGGGGATGCGCGGCAGCTCGCTGCCTGACAGGTCCCGGATCTGATCAAGAGCCGGGATCGGCCTCATGGCAGCTCCATGCCGGCGTACGGCATAATGTGTCGAACCCGCAGCGCCGGGTGCAGCCGGCACCAGGGCAACGCTGCCGCAGTATCCGGGATTGACACGAGAGAGCGCATGATTGAACTTTTCTTCTGGCCGACGCCCAACGGCATGAAGCCACTGGTTTTCCTCGAAGAGAGCGGCCTGAATTATCGCATCAACCCGGTTAATATCGGGGCGGGGGAGCAATTCGGCAGCGAGTTCCTCGAGATATCACCGAACAACCGCATCCCGGCGATCATCGATCATGCGCCGGTCGATGGGGCTGCACCGGTGTCGGTTTTCGAGTCCGGCGCGATCCTGCTCTACCTTGGGGAAAAGACCGGCCAGTTCCTGCCGGGCGGGTTGCGCCAGCGGGTCCCGGTGTTCGAATGGCTGATGTGGCAGATGGGCGGGCTTGGGCCCATGCTGGGTCAGAATCATCACTTCAATCGTTATGCCCCGGAAGCTGTGCCATATGCGGTCAAACGCTACAGTGACGAGACCCTGCGGCTCTACGCGGTGCTGGACCAGCGTCTTACTGGCCGGGCATTCATCTGCGAAGAATATTCAATTGCCGACATGGCCTGTTACCCGTGGGTGTCACGTTTTGAGTGGCACAAGACCGATATCGACAGTTTTCCCGAGGTCAAGCGCTGGTACCAGGCTATTCGCTCGCGGCCGGCGGTACAGGCGGCCTACCACCGTGCCAAGGAGGTTCGGGCCAGCGCAACCGTAACCCCGGAATCGAGCAAAATCCTTTTCGGTCAGACCGATGCAACCGTTCGCCAGGGCGCGGCAGCAGCAAGCAACCAGGCAGCCGACCCGGCCAAAGACTGACACGGCGTTTACCGCAGACTGCCAGCAGCGACCCTTGTTGGGCCGAGCTACACTCTAGGCCCGTTACCGTCCGGGTCGCTCGAAGCAGCGCTTAGCGAGTGCGGGTGGGAGTGGTAAATGGCTGCGTTCATGCCCCGTTTGTGGCAAAAGTTAGCGTTACCCGCAGACCCGGATCGTTGTCGTCAAGGTCGATGCGGGCCCGGTGCAGGCGGGCGACGGCGTTGACCAGGCTGAGGCCTAGGCCGTTGCCGGCACTCGAGCGGCTGCTATCGAGCCGGTAAAAGCGCCGGAAAATCTTCTCCCGGTTGGCGGTGGCCACGCCCGGACCACTGTCACCGACAGCGACGCTGGGGCCATCGTCGCTCTGCGCTACGACCACTTCAATGATGCCGCCTAGCGGGGTGTACTTAACCGCGTTGTCCAGCAGATTGGCAAGCGCCTGGAACAGCATGTCGCGATCGGCCAGTACAACCGGCTGGGCCGCGGCGCGGAAAACCAGGCGCTGATGTTTCTCCTCAGCTAGCGGCTCGTACAGTTCGACTACGTCTGCAGCCACGGCGTCCAGGCGTATCTCGCACAGCGATGCCTGCTGTGGGCCGGACTCGATGCGGGCAATGCGCAGCAGAGCATTGAAGGTGCCCAGTAGCTGATCAGCTTCACTGATGGCCTGGTCGAGTGCCGGCAGCTGCGCATTATTTTGCGTGGGCTGGTCATGCAGGGCTTCCAGGCGTTGACGCAGCCGTGACAGGGGCGTCTTGAGATCGTGGGCAATATTGTCCGATACCTGACGGATGCTCTCCATCAAACTTTCGATCTGGTCCAACATGCGGTTGAGGTTGTTGGCCAGTTGATCGAATTCGTCACCGCTGCCATCGGTCGGCACCCGGTGACTCAGTTCTCCTTGCATGATCCGCTGGCTGGTTTCGTTGATCGAGTCGATGCGGTTGAGCATCCGGCGGCTGATGAAGAAGCCGCCGGCGAGCCCCAACAGTAGAGTCAGGCCTATACCCCAGCCGAGTGCGGTGATCACGCGCAAGCGGGCGACTTTGAGTTCCTGGATGTCTTGCCCGACCAACAGTCGAAAACCCCCGGCCAGGCGAAATTGGCGGGCCCGGGCCGGGTGTACACTGACATCATCGAGGCTCCGCGCCTCCAGGTTGAAATCCAGCCAACCGTTTTGCGCTTGCACCCGTGGCCAACGGTCGATGTTGCCGACAATCACCTGCCCCCCGGCATCGGTTAGCAGGTAGACCGAGGTACCGGTTGGTCGCTGACGCTCGACTCGCGCCGAGATCAGCCGCCGCAACCCGGCTAGACCGCGAGCCTCGTAACGCTCGGCCAGTGTGTTGATCTCCGTTTTGATGGCGGCATCGGTCTGGTCCGCCATATAGCGCACGCTGGACCAGTAGATAAAACTGAACAACAGCAGTACCGACGCCGTAAACAGGGCGACGTAGAGCAGGGCCAGGCGAAAAGTCGAACTGCGAAGAAAACTATTCGGGTTCACGCAGAATATACCCCGCTCCGCGCACTGTATGCAGCAACTGCACAGGGAAGTCGCGGTCAATCTTCGAGCGTAGGCGGCTGATGTGCACATCGATCACGTTGGTCTGCGGGTCGAAGTGGTAGTCCCAGACGTTTTCGAGCAGCATGGTTCGGGTTACGACCTGACCGTTGTGACGCATCAGGTACTCCAGCAGGCGAAATTCGCGAGGTTGCAGATTGATGACGCTATCACCACGACGCACGCGTCGGGCAAGCACATCCATTTCTAGTTCGGCTACTCTGAGTTGGGTCACCGCGGTGCGCTGACTGGCGCGACGAGCCAGGGCCTCGATCCGTGCTTGCAGTTCCCCGAAAGCAAAGGGTTTGGCCAGGTAGTCATCACCGCCGGCCTTGAGCCCCGCGATTCGGTCGTCGACATCGCCCAGTGCGCTCAAGATCAATACTGGCACCGGGTTGTCGGCATCACGCAACTGGCTGACGACACTCAGTCCGTCCATGGCAGGCAACATCCGATCTATCACCAGCACGTCATAGGCCTCGTTGCTGGCGAGCGCCAGCCCGTCGCTGCCGTTATCGGCGATATCCACGACGTGACCGGCCTCTTTCAGGCCGTTGCTCACATGACGAGCTGTGTCAGGGTCGTCCTCAATCAGCAGAATGTGCACGGGCAAGCAATTTTTCTTGAAACACCCTGGGGCGCTGGATTGTACCCGAGCAAAGAAAAGGGCCGGGACCGGGGTCCCGGCCAAAGGCGGAAGGAGTCTAGCTGAGGCGGATGGCGACGAATCGCTCCAGTCCGTTGCGTTCGATCAGCAGCAGCGCCGACCGGTGATCCCGTTCCTTTGCCAACTGCACTTGGTTGATGACGTCGGTGGGAGAGTGTACGAGTTCCCGGCCGACCTGCAGGATGATGTCGCCGGCCTGTAAGCCCTTGCGGGCAGCAGCGCTGCGCGGCGCGACCTCGCGGATCAGGACGCCGTCGCGATCTGCGCCCAGGCGCTGGCGCGCGGCTTGGTCCAATGGCGAGAGGGTGAGCCCGAGCCTGGCCGCTGGCGCGTCTTTTGCGGCGGCCAGTGGTTGAGTATCTGCCATGGGCTTTAGTTCAGTAACAATGGCAAGCGTTTTGCCGTTACGCCAGACCTTTAGGTTTGCCGGGCTGCTCAGTGCGGTTGCGGCAACAAGGCGGGGCAGTTGCCTCATGCGCTTGATCGGCTTGCCATCGAAAGCCAGGATGATGTCGCCTGGCAGCAGCCCGCTATTTTCGGCCGGGCTTCCCGGGGTCACTTGTACGACCAATGCGCCGCGGGGTTTTTCAAGGCCAAAACTCTCGGCAATGTCCGGCCCGACTTTCTGAATACGCACCCCCAGCCAGGCCCGTGTCACCTGGCCGCTGTCACGCAACTGCCCGATGACGTCCGCGACCAGATTAACCGGAATAGCGAAGCCAATACCGACGCTGCCCCCGTTGGGGGAATAGATTGCCGTATTTATCCCGATCACCTCGCCGGCCTGGTTGAATAGCGGCCCGCCGGAGTTGCCCCGGTTGATAGAGGCATCGATCTGGATGTAATCGAGGTAGGGGCCGCTGTTGATATTTCGACCCCGTGCCGAAACGATGCCCGAGGTCGTGGTGCCGCCAAGGCCAAAGGGATTGCCGATAGCGACCACCCAGTCACCGACCCGGGCGGTGTCGGAATCGCCGAGGACCAAGTGCGGGAATCGCTCGGTGGATTCGATCTGCAATAGCGCCAGATCGGTACGCTCATCCTGGCCGCGGATGCTGACCGGAAAGGAGCGTCCGTCGTCCAGTATCACTTCGATTTCATCAGCGTTGTCGATCACGTGTTGGCTGGTGACGACCAGGCCACTGTCATCGATGATGAAACCCGAGCCGAGTGAGCGGGCTTCCAGATGCCTCATTGGCCCCTGTTGTCTGTCGCCAAAACGCTTGCCGAAGAAGCGGTGCATGAACTCCTTCAGCTGCGGGTCTGTCGGGAAGCGAGAAGCGGGACCCTGACGGCGCTTAAAAGAAGGCCCGTGATCATTGCCGCGCCCTCTGGTTGAGACAGGCTGTGTGGAGCGGGTCGATATATTGACCACGGCTGGCCGCACCCTCTCGACCAGGTCGGCGAAACCCGCTGCGGGGGCCACGGGCGCGGTCACTGCAACATGGGCTGTTTCCGGTACGGCAGTGGCGGCCCTACCGGCGTAAAGCAGCGCGCCGGCAGCGAGTGCGGAGGCCATGGCGATGACGGTCAGTTTGAGCACCGGGTGGGTGTTGGTTCGGGTAGCTTGTCGCATGACGGGTTTCCTCTTCAACTGTGAGTGTTCAGTACAGGAGAACCCTACTGCAAAGCACCTTACGACAAGGTAAACGTCAGATTACGGTTTGGTAAGCCGCCACCCGAGCTGGCCGGCCGGGGATCAGGTCAGCAGGTTGGCCAGTATCCGCTGGTAGATCGTGGCCAAGGCGTCGAGTTCGGCGCTCGCGACCTGCTCATCCACCTGGTGGATGGTTCGATTGACAAGGCCGAACTCGACTACTTCAGCTCCAGCCGGGGCGATGAAGCGCCCGTCCGAGGTGCCACCATCGGTTGAAAGTTTTGCCTCAAGGCCGGTCTCTGCTTGGATGGCCGAAGTGGTTGCTGCGAGCAATGCGCCACGAGCACTCTGGTAGGGCAGGCTGGCCGGCTGCCAGTCGATCTCGAAATTCTCACAATGTTGCCTGCAGATATCGTTGACCGTAGCGTGGATGGTCTCGACGGTCGAAACTGGGCAATAGCGCAAATTGAAGTTGGCGGTGGCAGCCCCGGGTATTACGTTGTCCGCGCCTGTGCCGCCTGCCACATTCGAGACCTGAAAACTGGTTGGTGGAAAGTGCTGGTTGCCCTGATCCCACTGGTAGGCGGCCAGGGCATTGACGATATCGGCCAGGGAATGAATAGGATTGTCTGCGAGGTGGGGGTAGGCGACATGCCCCTGGATACCGCGTACGCTAAGGGTGCCGCTTAAGGATCCACGCCGCCCGATTCTGACCGCGTCACCTAGTTGTGAGCAACTGGTGGGCTCGCCCACTACACACCAGTCAATGGCTTCAGCGCGCGCCTGCAAAGTCTCGATCACGCGGATTGTGCCATCGACTGCTGGCCCCTCCTCGTCACTGGTCAGCAGCAGGGCGATAGAGCCGGCATGGTCCGGGTGCGCATTTGTGAATCGCTGACAAGCGGTCACCATTGCGGCCAGGCTGCCTTTCATGTCGGCCGCACCGCGGCCGTGCAACATGCCGTCGCTGACGTGTCCCGCGAATGGCGGGTGCGCCCACTGGTCCTGTGGCCCGGTCGGGACTACGTCGGTGTGGCCAGCAAACACGAACAAAGGGGCCACCGTACCCCGGCGCAGCCATAGGTTGTGCACCTTACCAAAGTTCATGGGCTCGGCACTGAAGCCGTACGGGGTGAGGGCTTCGGCCAGCAGGTCCTGACAACCAGCGTCATTGGGTGTCACCGATGGTTGGCGAATCAGCGCCTGGGCAAGTTCCAAGGTGGTTGGCATGGCATCTGTGGTGAGGGCTGTAATAAAAGAAAAAAATTTCGGAATCATCAATTACCACGGTGTTAGCGTGGAAGAGGCGTTGATTCTTCCTATGTTTTACTCAATTACTTTTCTCGTGATGCTGAGGTCTTTTACAGGTCAGGTGCGTTTTTCCGATACACCAAAATCGGGGTCGACGATCGGAACCTTACCTGTGGCAAAACGCTTTTTCCTTCTCTGTTGGCGACGAACTATGGCCCAAGTTCCAAACTTTGAAAAGCCGACCCACAATAAAATTCTGCTCACCGAACGGAAAAAAGGTAGTGTTCGCAGAAACCAAAAAGCGATTTCTGTTTTTATGATTTTGTGCGAAGCTTGTGGCAGTCTCATACTGTAGTGCGGGGTGGCTATTTTCAAGAATCTTCTGACCTGGATGCGAAAAGCGGATTGTAGTTTTTTTTCAGTCATCATCTGGTACTGGCCCATCTGGATCTCTTTCAAGGGGATTGGTCTTATCTCCAATTTGCCGGCACTAATAGCATCCTGCACGATCTCACTGCCTTTAGTTGTACGCACCATAATGCTGGACCAGCCCTCTGGTGTTTCGTATTTCAAATTGCCATCTTCATCACGAATCCAGGGGTCGCCAATAGACAGATCGGCGAACTCAGCTGTCGCATCCAGGCACTGGAGGCAGCGACCTAACTTTGTTACCCGCGAGACGACATTGAAGGTTTGTCCCGGGTCGAGGGGCGAGCGCCACACCGTACCACCGTTAAACGTCATCTCCCAGGTGTTGTATGGCCAGCCCCTGGGGTCTTTATTTCGAAATTCCATATGCAGAAGTCGTTCGCGTTTTGGTCCTAGCGTCCGTGCGGTTTCCTTAATGGCACTCATGGGTAAGGTGAAATGACAGTATAGGCCGATCACAATGGGCACGCGGCGTTTCCAACTCGAACTAAACATCTGGTGTTTTCGCAGCGCATGAACTTGGCACGGAAGGCCGACCAGGGCAAACGGCCCATCTTCTTTCTGGATTTCTTGGAGCGCTGCGAGGGTGGCTGCTGTGGTGTAGCGCGATTGCTGCGATCTAAGCAAATCATCTCTGTTGCGTGCGACAATGCCTTTTCCGCATGCTGGTTCATCAGGGTCTTCTATCACCACAACCGCGCCCTTGATTTGCTTAGTATCAATCAAATGCATCAGTAACTGGGTCACGACTCCGCCACTGGCCCCATTGCGCCTGAGTTTGTTTTCTTTAGCGTGCCCGATATATGATTCCTCTACCCACCCTGTAAAACTGCCATACTGATAGTCGTCTCCAAAGAGTTGGGTTCCAATGCCATCGTAGTCGACTTCAATGCCAGAACAATCGCGCACGCAGATATTGCAATCGATGCATTTGTCTACCTGAATAGGATAGGCATTTTCATCCAAACCGAATGTGCCCACTGGGCAGAACCCGATACAGGCACCACAATGGTGACAAAGGCCATCTTGGACGATCTGTAAAATACCCTTTTCGTTTCGATACTTGTCTTCCGTGACGGGCCTACTGCTAATTGGCTTGGTTTTAGACATTACTGGAGTTGGATTGGTCTGTACGGAAGGTGCATCTCAAACATAAAGGATGGGCCAATAGAATCCGATGTTTAGTCGATTTCAAACCACACACCGGCGAATTTATTGAAGTTCAGAAACTGGCGTAGTGCCTGTGACTCATTGACATAACTGGTTTTTCGGTCGCGGTGCAATACCCGCGAGTCGGCTTAATGACCAAACGCCTCGCATGGCGTAACATTTAAGGTTCTGATTACAGAAATGCTTGCATCGTAACTTCAGCATTTTCTGATCAAAAACTGCTGGATCTATTGCACTACTGCCGAAAAATTCGGATGTGTAGCCGAGATGCGACATGGAACTGTACCAGGCAGATGACTGATCCCGTACAAAATCGGTGAATGAGCGGCGCAGTTGATGTATGTGATACCGTTCTGGATCTAAGTGCCATGGCGCACCTGGCTCCATCTCTATCAGAAATGCTTCCGTTTTCGCGAGCTGGAAGCGCGTTTCGATTTCATTTTTCAGTGCCAGTGTCTTGGTAAACTCAGTTTCGGTTTCACCAGCGACGCCAATACAGAAATAACATACCGTTCGGAGTCCCAAGCGGTCTGCGTGTTCGAGCTTATCGAGCAGTTGTTGGTTAGTATAGAAATTGGTTTTACATTTTCGCCGCAACTCATCAGAACCCGTTTCTGGGCTAATGAGAAAAGCAGAACGCGGAGTCGCTATTTTCGCGAACTCGTCAAGGAATTCGTTGGAGGGAAGACCCCAACCTGAATAAAGGAAGTCGAACTTGATTTTCCTCTCGCGCAGCATGTGGAATAATTTCACAAAATACTCATGACTCCATGGGTGCGGGTCGAAGCTGACATAGCAGCCTGTGTAGCCAAATTCTTTCAGCGCATGGATTGTTTCTATGACCTTTTCATGGGATCGGAAAATCACTCCTTTGCGTTGATTTATCCGCATCTGGGATTTGGCCCCGCCGCCACAATAAAAGCATCGGAATACGCAACCCCGACCTACCGGCAGGCCCCAAAACATACCATGGCGTTCAGCGCTAATTTTCTCGTTTAGCTTTAGATTCAACTTGCTCGGCAGGTTGGTTTTAATAAATGCCTTCGGCAACTTGGGGTACATCCTGCCGTGCTCCAATAAGTCAAAGCGCGTGTATACCAGAGAATTGAGCATTTCCTCGCTGGTCTGGTAGCTCCGTGGGTTTTCAACAAATTCCCCATTCCTCCGCCAGACTAAATTGGGTACTCCCGAAAAATCGTGTGAACCACTGCCGCAGGTAACCTGCAGCAGTTGTGCGAGAGGTTCTTCGGCGTCGCCTTGAATGACGGCGTCTACTGCCGGCACGGCTTCAAGGATTTCGCGGGCGAAGAAACTCGCCGTGAAGCCGCCGGTAAATATAGTAGCGGAGGGGACTGTAGAACGGGCCTCCGTTGCCAGCCGCACCATATCCACGCAGGCGTGATGAAAATGCAGCGAAAATCCAATAGTTCGGGGTTTCCACTGGTGCAGGTAGTCGGAGAAAGAAAAGCGCTTATCAATGGCGGCTTCCAGGCCTTCATGCAGCACCCGAACGCGATAGCCCTCCCGATCTGCCACATCGGCGAGCGCCAGTAGACCGATGGCCATCTGGTTGGAGCTCTGGTATACGTTCAGCGGCGGATAGTAGGTCTGCGACTTAGCAACATGCACTAGCAGGCAATCCAGCACACCTTGCTCAACAGGCGCTTCCTTCGCGCCTTGCACCCGTTCTGCGGATTTAACCCCTGTCGGCGCGACCGCCGGCTGCGTATTCAATCTGGGAAACTCGGGGAGATCATTATTGTGAGTAGCAGAACCAGGAGTTGTTGAATCTACTGTGCAGTTGGTCCAATTTTGAGGCCAGCTAATATTTCTCTCGCCCTCAATATATTTTCTTCCACTTAAATAAAGAAGTCAACGAAATCCGTGATAACTTCGCCAATACCACTATGGTATTTTTTGTTTTCTTACACTTAAATTAAGAAGTTAACGGATCCGTTATGCCCCCACTAATTTCATCAACTGTTAGGGCTCAAGCGACGATCGATAAAATCTGAGATTGGCAGGTGGAGAAAAATTCGAGGGCTTGCCCACGCCCTTGCTGATGGCCGGGTAGCATGCTGCAGCCAGCCTGACCAGGCTGCAAGGGTTCGCTTGTTGCACAGTGCGTTGTTCCCACGGCCGCAGGTCGCCCAGTCAGTGTTTCTCCCGCTGCCGAAAACTGCGGCTGATGAACAACACCAGCACCATATAGCAGAGCATTGCCGTGACGAAGCCCTCATAGGCGAGGTAATAGCGGTCGTTAAGCCTGCGGTGATGTGTTGAGTGATCTGATCAATTGAACTAAATCTTTCATTTAAAGAAATAAAGCAGCCTGCCACAGCCCTCATACAGCATCTCGGATTAATGGGCAGGTCGAGCAATGAATGCCGCCACCGTTCAATTGCACCCGATCATAAGCCAGGGGCAGAATCTCGACTTTGTGCCGGGTGAGCTCGTCGGTTATTCGGGGTGATGCGCCTTCCGACATGATTACACGACCGGGGCTCACAGCCAGGCAGTTGATAATCCAACTGTTGTCTGTAGGCGAGATCTCTATGGTGTCGATACCGAGTGAGATGAGTTTCTGGAGAAACCAGTAGGGCAGTTGAGCCGGGTCAACCAAGGCGAGTCCAGGATTGAGCATCACGAATGCACCATCGATATGAATCTGGTAACCGCACAGGTCGACTATGAGCAATTCAACACCCTGGCGTTTCAGCACCTCATCGAGCTGGCTGATGGCTTCGTCATTGACACGGATAGAGCGCCCGATAACAGCGGTGGATGAATTCAGCCAGGCGAAACTACCACCTTCGATGATGCCGTTGGAATGTATTGTGCGCAGGATCGGAATACCCAGCCTGGCCAAGGTACGAGTCACCGGGAGTTCCTCACCCCGGCGGATCTGAGGAGCCATGCGACAGACGATCGCCCCGCCCTTGATCATGATGAGCGGGTCTCGGGTATAGCAGGACTTCAGCCTGGGTGATTCAACGCCCTCCAGGTATTCGATCTCTACACCCTCTGCCTCGAGAATCCTGACCACAGCATCATGCTGTTGCTGCATATCGGTGATTGGCGGCACTTCCGAGCTTTGCCAGTACCAGCCGGCTTCAAGGTCACCATAAGTGCCCAGCTCATCTATGCGTTTGGAGGTGTCGACAATTGAAAGCTCCGCTCCTGGGCGATGCATCAAGGCCGATCGGATCTGCCCGACATCGTTGTCTACGCCCCAGTTTCGCCCCCACACGCGGGTAAGCTCCTGGGGCGTCTCAAACGGTGGTTCGGGTTCTGAGCCGAACATTTTGATGGTCATGTTGTACTGGTAGCTGGGGTCATCAGATATTGGCATGGTGGTTTCCTGAACTGGATCAAACAAAGGTTCGGATACGATCTGCATGAGCTGTCGCTTGCCAAGGCCACCGGTTGGCCTTGAGCGGACGCCTTAAACCGGTAGGCTGCTCTGCTCCCGGGGTCGCAGGTGGCCCAGCCAGCGTTTTTCCCAAAGGCGAAATCCCCTGCTGATGAAGAACACCAGCACCATGTAGAAGAGCATTGCCGTGATAAAGCCCTCGTAGGCGAGGTAATAGCGGCCGTTGAGCCAGCGGCCCACACCCAGGATATCCTGCAGGGTGATAGTGCTCAGCACCACCGAACTGTGCAGCATGAAAATTACCTCGTTGGAATACGCAGGTAATGCACGACGAAATGCGCTTGGCAGCACAATACGCCACATCATTTTTGCCGGCGACATGCCGCAGGCCCGGGCGGCCTCGATCTCACCCTTGGGTGTATTTTCAATAGCGCCACGCAAGAACTCGGTGGTATAGCCGGCGGTATTGAGGCTGAAGGTAATCAGCGCGCACCACCAGGCGCTCAAAAGAATAGGACGCCAGAGAAAACTCTCGCGAACAAAATCAAACTGGGCGAGGCCGTAGTAGACCAGATAGGTCTGTACCAGCAGCGGTGTACCACGAAAGAAGTACGTAAACCCAAAGATGGGGCCATTCAGCCAGGGATGGCGGTAGGCCCGGGCGATGGCCAGTGGCACTGCCATAACACCACCGATAAGAAGAGCCAGCAGCGTGATTTCGATTGTCAGCAACGCCCCATAAAAAAACTTGTCTATATGGTCTGCCACCAGCATGAAGTCCAGCGGCGAGTGGTTCTCGCTGACATAAACGAGATACTCAAAGAAGGTGCGTTCTTGCTCTGCCATAGCGGTTAAGCGCGGTCCACGCCCACGTTGTAACGCCGATCCAGCCAGCGCAATCCCACGTCCGAGCAGGCAGTGAGTATCAGATAGATGATCAGCACGGCAAACATGAATGTAAAAGGTTCACGCACCGAACGCCCGGCGGTGGAGGCATTCCAGACCAGATCGTGTAGGCCGATGACCGAAACCAGGGCGGTTGCCTTGATCAGCACCAGCCAGTTATTGGTAAAAGAGGGCAGGGCGTGGCGTACCATCTGTGGCCAGGTGATCCGCCGGAAAATGAGCAAAGGCATCATGCCGCAGGAAATGCCGGCCTCTATTTGACCGCGAGGGATTGCAAGGATCGCCCCGCGAAAGGTCTCGGTCATGTAGGCGCCGAAAACAAATCCAATAGACCAGACCCCGGCGATGAACTGGTTGATTTCGACGTAGTCCCACAAACCGGTGGCACTACCCAGGTCGTTGACAATCTGTTGCCCGCCGTAAAACAGCAGCATCATCAACACCAGATCGGGGACGCCGCGTACCAGTGTGGTGTAGGCGTTAGCAACGCCTCGTGAGGCCGGGTTAGTCGCGAGTTTGGCAGATGCGCCGATAAGGCCGAGCAGCACCGAAAGGGCTAACGAAGCCAGCGCTAACTGCACTGTGACGACGGTGCCCTCGAGCAGCAGGCCGCGGTATTCCCAGACGGAATCCATTGTAGAGCTCAAAAACGAACGGGCCCGCAGGGGCCCGTTCAGTTCAGATAAATATTACCTTGATTCGCTTAATTGCCGTAGATGTCAACCGCGAAGTATTGATCGTTCATCGCTTTATAGGAGCCATCGGCACGAATATCCAGAATGGTTTGGCTGAGCGCATCGCGCAGAGTTGAGTCTTCTTTGCGTACGGCAAAGCCCGCACCCACACCCTGACACTCAATATCGTCGATTGCATCGCCTAAGAAGTCAAAGTCTTTGCCAGCATCAAGTGCCAGAAAACCTTCATAGGCTTGAAGCGAGTCAGACAACTGGGCGTCGAGTCGGCCAGCCGAGAGATCCTGCCAGACTTCCTCCTGGGTCCCATAAAGCACCAGTTCGGCACCGGGGTAAAGTTTTTCCGCAGAACACTGGTGAGTGGTGGCTCGTTGCACTCCAAGGCGCTTACCCTTCAAGCCAGACGCCGTGCCATCAAACCCGGCATTCTTCTTTGCAACCAGTTTGGCAGGGGTGTTGTAGTACTTAATAGTGAAATCAATCTTTTTCTTGCGTTCTTCGGTAATCGACATCGAAGCAATAATGGTGTCAAACTTTTTCGCAAGCAGTGCCGGAATCATGCCGTCCCATTCTTGCTCAACCAGAACACACTCGCGATTCAGTCGTTTGCAGACTTCCATTGCCATGTCAATATCAAACCCTTTCAGAGTGCCGTCCGCCTCCTTCCATGAGAACGGAGGATAAGCACCCTCAACGCCGACCCGCAGCGGGCCGCCCGCAGTTGTGGTGCCCGTTGCCAGAGCGAGCAGCCCTGCCAGGCCCAGCATGGTCAGTTTCTTTTTCATCATCTCTTTTCTCCCTTCGGTTGTTGGAAAATCCAGCGCCTTAATAGTACACCGGTAAGTCCGGCTTGTGCGGCGTGGGCTAATGCAGCGCGTTCGACAAAAACTGCCGGAAACGCTCTGATTCCGGGTTGCCAAACATCTCAGCAGGGGGGCCTTCAGATTCAATCGCCCCTTCATGCAGAAAAATTACCTTATTCGATACATCCCGGGCGAAGCCAATTTCGTGGGTTACCACGATCATGGTGCGGCCCTCATCGGCCAGAGCCCGCATCACCTTGAGTACTTCACCGACCAATTCGGGGTCCAGCGCCGAGGTGGGCTCATCGAACAGCATGACCTCCGGCTCCATCGCAAGAACCCGAGCGATGGCCGCGCGCTGTTGCTGGCCGCCGGATATGTGGGACGGATAGTACTCCCGTCGATCGTACATCCCCACTTTATTCAGTACGCTTTCTGCTTTTTCAATTGCTTCAGCCTTTTTCATTTTGAGAACGTAAATCAGCGCTTCGGTCACATTTTCGATCACCGTCAGGTGTTCCCAGAGATTGAAGCTTTGGAAGACCATGCCGAGCTGGGAGCGGATACGGGCAACCTGCTTGATGTCTGCCGGAACTGGGTCTCCCTGCCGGTCTGTGGTCATTTGGATGATCTCCCCGTGGACTGTGACTTTTCCGGAATTCGGGGTCTCAAGCAAATTGATACAGCGAAGAAGCGTACTCTTGCCCGAACCCGACGCACCGAGCATTGAAATCACATCTCCTGTTTTTGCAACCAGCGATACGCCACGGAGCACTTCGACAGCACCGAAGCTTTTGTGCATGTCTTCGACTTGAAGAGCCGGGGTATCTTGGGTGTTGTTCATCGCCTAGTGGTTATCCGGCAGTGCAGGCGGTAGAACGTTAGCAGAGATTAAGGCAGAAAAGTAGCCCAAAGTCAGCGTTGTTTGCAGTGGCGGTAGTTGGCTCAACTATTGCTTTGCGCTTCGGGCAACTCCGGGGATGGTGGGTAGTGCGGCAGGCGCAAGGCATTGGTGCAGGAAGCCGCCAGGCTGACAACACCCCAGGTCAGGCCGAGCACCACACCCACGTCGATCGCGCCACGCCAGGGCTGGTCCAGTTGCTGCACCAGTAGGACCAGGCTGACAATGGCAAGGCTCAGCAGGTATGCACCGAGTTTGCGGCGGCGGGTGGTAAAAAAGAAGCCAGCACAGAAAAGTGGCGCCAGCAGCAGGTGCGTCGGCTTGGGGTGCCGGAGCAGGTATCTGAGGCGGGCGGCGAAGCGGGGTGAGAATGCCTGCTGGAAGCCGCGATATCCTTCAGAGTAGGCCATGAAGAGCGTGTTGATTATCAGCAGGGCCCAGTGACGCCCCTCGTAACCGATCTGGTAGCCTTCGTAGGCCAGCACTGTCAAGCGCCAGATGGCAAACAACAGCAGAGCAGCCATGCCAAGAAAGCCCCATGCGGTTCCAAGCAATGCCGCGGCTCGGCATATGAGTGGCCCGTTTCCGTATCGACTCACCGGAACTGGTAAAGCGGTGCAGGATATGCCGTATTGAAGCAGGCTGTCGGCGTCAACGCAGGTCGTCGCTGCTATACCAGCGCTTTCCCACTTGCGTGCAGGGCGTCAGCCCGGCCGAATGCCGCGCAGGCGTTCACTGCGTCGGCGCAGTAACTCGACCACCGTCAACAAGCAGATAGACAGAATTACCAGGATAGTTGCTACCGACAGGATGGTCGGACTGATCTCCTGGCGGATACCCGACCACATCTGGCGCGGCAGTGTAATCTGATTCTGGCTACCGATGAAAAGTACGATTACGACCTCGTCAAACGAAGTGATGAAAGCGAACAGCGCTCCGGAGACAACTCCCGGTGTAATCAACGGCATTTGAATCTTGAAAAAATTATAGAACGGTGTACCACCGAGACCGGAGGCAGCTCGGGTCAGGTTGTGGTCGAAACTGATCAGGGTCGCGGTCACGGTAATCACCACAAACGGTATCCCGAGTACGGTATGGGCGATGATCATGCCGGTAAACGTTGCCACCAGCTGAAACTTGGCAAAGAACATGAACATGCCGGAGGCTGTGATGATGAGCGGTACGATCAGTGGCGAGATCATGATGGCCATGAGGACTTTTCGAAACGGCGTGTAGGCGCGGCTCAGTGCCAGAGAAGCCAGGGTGCCGAGAGTGGTCGCAAAAACGGTAGCGAAGATCGCAATGAACAAACTGTTTCGTGCCCCGTCCTTCCAGCGGTCACTGCAGACGGTGGTGATTCCGGGATCGGAGCAGTCACCCACCATAATTCGATACCAGCGTAGCGAGAACGCTTCCGGGTCCAGCCGCAATAACTCGGGGGTGAAATGCAGAAATGGGGACTTAGAAAAGGACAATGGGATGACAACGATCAGTGGGGCGACCAGGAAAAACAGCACCAGCGCACAGATAGCGAGGTAGGTGTAGTGCCACAAGCGCTGGCTGGGGGTGGCGTAAGCTGGAAGCGCCATGAGGTCAGCCCATTTTCAGGTTGTCGATCCCGACAATCTTGTCGTAGACCCAGTAGAGAACCAGAATGGCTGCAAGGAGTAATGTGCCCATCGCGGCTGCAAGGCCCCAGTTGAGGGATTTTTGCATGTGGTAGGCGATCATGTTGCCTATCAGCTTGCCGTCCTTGCCGCCGACTAGGTCTGGTGTAATGTAGTAGCCGATCGCGACGATAAAGACGAGGATCACGCCAGCGCCAATGCCGGGCAGGGTTTGTGGCATGTAGACGCGGAGGAAAGCGAGTGACGGGGATGCGCCGAGATTCTGTGCGGCCCTCATATAACTCGGTGGAATGGTCTTCATCACGCTGTAAATCGGCAGGATCATGAAGGGCAGCAGGATCTGGATCATGACGATTACGGTGCCGGTAAAGTTGTACATCATGGGCAAACGATTCTCGTCTGACAACACGTGTAGATTCACCAGTGTGTCGTTGATCACGCCTTCCTGCTGTAGCATGACCATCCAGGCGACGATGCGCACCAGCAGTGAGGTCCAGAAGGGCATCAGCACACAGATCATCAGCAGATTGGCGTACTTAAGTGGTAGTGTTGCCAGCAGGTGCGATACTGGGTAGGCCAGCAGTAAGCAGCCGACGGTAACGATCAGGCTGACCAGCAGGGTCCGCCACCACAGCATGACGTAGACCCGCCGTTCTGCTGATTGCATAACGATGTTTTTGTCGACATCGAAACGTCGGTCTAGTGAATTCAGATAGTAGCCCATGGTCTGTGGCTTTTGCATCGCTACCAGCGATTGCCAGAAAACAAGATCACCCCAGCGTTTATTCGCCTTGATCATGGCTTCCCGGTAGGGGGGGCCCTCGATTTTCTTGAACTTGCGTAGAGACGTCCTGATCAGGCCTTTCCAGCCCGGTTGTTCGTAATTCATCCGGGTGCTGGATTTTCCGGTCAGAATCTTCTGGGCGGAATTAAGATCCTTGTACAGCGCAGCAAAGGCCGCCTCATCGGGGGTGCTTTGGCCATCCCATTCCTGCAGGGCCGTAAACAATCTGGAACACCTGGCGTTGGTCAGCGGGGTCAGTGCGGTACATAGGTTGAAGGCCGCCCGTTGTTGCAGACGCTTCCTTCTCTTCGGGTCTTGTTCCCGGAAGACTTGCTCGACAATGCTCTTCAATGGCAGCCACGTGTTGGCTTCGCGCCAGCGCGGATCGACCTCGATCATGGCGTCTTTGTAAGGACCCTTGGACGGGATCTGGTACAGCCAGGCTGGGTCCGTTGGGTCAACGCGGGTGCCGGTGTTGTCCTTGATAAGAAACTTGTTTACGGTAGTAAGATCCAGGTACACCGCTTGGAACAGCGTTTCATCCGGGAGCTCTTGCCGATCCCAGTGGTCGAACAAGCTGAAGGTAAGGGGCAGTTGCTGGTTAATTAGAGTGTCATCGACGCTTCTCGTCAAAAGATTGCCGATGGGCAAGATGAATACCACTAACAGAAACAAAAAAGCAGGCAGGACCAGGCCGAGTGCCCGGAGTTTATTCCGGCGCAACGACCGCTGCAGGCTGACCTTGAGCGGGGTGCCGTCCGCAGTCAGGATAGGAGCGGATACAGTGGTAGTGTTTGCCATGATCGTCCTGACTCCAGCCCGTGCTTGGAAACAACTCGGGACCGGACGCAAAGGCGCCCGGTCCCGACGAAATTACCGCAACAACGAATTAACTGTGGCTACTGTCCCATCCAGGCGGTAAACCGTTCGGCGATCGCATCGCCGTTATCGGCCCACCAGTCGGGATTGGCAAACACAGCGTTCGCCGTGTGCTCCGGCGTGTTGGGCATATGCGGCATGATATCAACGCCGGTGTTGAAGAAGGGCTCGTTCTCGGCGATGATTTTCAGGCCGGAAGCACGCATCGGGCCGTAGTTGATCCACCTGGCCTGCCCAGCCTGCTGTTCCGGCGCAGACGCATGAATCAGGAAAGCCAGCGCCTCATCGTAGTTGGAAGAGCCTTTGACCATGGCCAGCCATTCCTCTTCGAGTACCTGACCGTCCCAGTTGACTACATAGTCGGCGCCCTCAGAGAGGATAGCAGCCCCGATTCGACCATTGTAGGCCAGTGCTATAGCAACTTCGCCACTCTCGACAAGTTCAAGCGGCTTAGAGCCCGAGGACCAGAACACGACGTGGTCCTTGATTGTGTCGAGCTTGGCAAAGGCCCGGTCGATACCTCCCTCAGACGACATTACCTCGTACACATCTGCTGCGGCGACCCCATCGGCCATTAAGGCCATCTCGATCGACGCGTTGGCCCAGGTATGGATGCCGCGTTTTCCGGGGAATTTCTTGACATCAAAAAAGTCAGCGATCGTCTTGGGGTTGCCGGCTGCGTTACCGTCGAACGTGCCATTTTTAAAGAACGGCACGTAGGACCAGAAAATCTGTGGCACTACGCAGTCGTTCGGTACTGGAACCATGGTGTCCTGGTTCATAGACTTGCCATCTGCTGAGCCCTTGAACACGTGACGCGGCAGTTCCTCGAACAGACCCTCGTCGCAACCCACTCGGGCTTCGTGCGGTAGCACGTCGACGATGTCCCACTGGACGTTGCCGGACTCCACCTGGGTACGTACTTCACCGAGGCCGCCGTTGTAGTTAACGAAGGTAGCCTTACCTCCGGTAAAGGTGTCGCCATACGCTTTTTGCTGGCTCATGGTGTAAGCGCCGCCCCAGGAGGCTATCGTGACCTCGGCTTGGGCGGGTACGACCAGGGCGGCACCAATGACCGCCGAGGCTAGGGTTGTCATAAAGAGCGATTTACTCATTCTCAGTCCTCCTTTATTTGTATTGAAATGCCGTCAAACTGAGACGGCTGCCATATCATCAACGGGACCGCCCTAGTGGGCCGTCTCGACGACATCGAGAGCCCGGCAGTCTTCCATAGACCAGCCGAACTGTACTACATCTCCTTCGTTAAGTGATGCGTGGTGTGATGCGTTGGGGATTTTGACGATAAAATCGTTGTGGCCGCAGACTGAGGCGCGGGTCCGGATGTGGTCACCCAGGTAGATGAGCTCCTGGATATTGGCTTCGAATAGGTTGGGGAACTTATCCGGCGCTGGGTTGACCTCTACCCTTTCCGGTCTCAAAGAAAGAGTCGTTTTGCAGCCGACCCCATCGACGTTAACGTTAAGCGCGCGTACTTCACCACCGCCATCTATTTCTACCAGGCAGCTGTTGCCGTCGATCGATTTCACCGACCCCATTAGCCGATTGTTTTCGCCGATGAACTGGGCGACGAAGGCGTTCTCAGGTTGTTCGTACAACTCGTCGGGTGGCGCCAGTTGCTGAATGATCCCGTCATCGAACACTGCAATGCGGTTAGACATAGTCAGCGCCTCGGCCTGATCGTGGGTAACGTAGACCACTGTGACCCCGAGGCTTTCATGGATATGCTTGATCTCGTATTGCATCTGCTCGCGCAATTGCTTATCCAGCGCACCCAGCGGCTCATCCATCAGTACCAGCTCTGGATCGAATACCAGCGCTCGGGCAACGGCGACCCGCTGCTGCTGGCCACCGGATAACTGCGCCGGCCGTCGATCACCAAAGGGACCTAGTTGCACCATATCGAGTGCGCGCCGGGTGCGGTCCGTGATCTCGGACTTGCCGAGTCGGCGCACCTGCAATGGGAACGCCAGGTTTTCGTTGACTGTCATGTGCGGGAACAGGGCATAGTTCTGGAAGACCATGCCGATGCCGCGTTTGTGCGGTGGCACCGCGTTGATAGGGCGCTCGCCGAGGTAGATTTCACCATGCGTGGCCGGTTCGAAGCCGGCCAGCATCATCAGGCAGGTGGTTTTGCCGGAACCCGATGGTCCCAGCATAGTGAGGAACTCTCCCTGTTGAATGTCAAGGTTCAGGTTCTTGATGACCAGCGTTTCGCCGTCATAGCTCTTCTGAACCTCCTTGAAACGAACAAAAATCTCGTTGCCAGTCATTCTTTGGTATTCCCCCCCTTAATGCGGAATTTCTTACCGCCCGGGAATCATTTTGATTCCTGTTTGCCGATTTTGGGCCGGGTCTGTAGGCCAGGGTGCGATTTTATCGCTAATTGCCGATTCTTCACGCACACTGAAGGGCCTGCGTGAGTCTAAAGCAGGCATCGGTCGCCTCACAAGGGGTATCCGGGCAGGGCAATTTCCCACAGGCGACCTGCATTATCTTGCACTCGCAAGTGCCAGTATCCACGGACCTGGGGTTTGCCACAGCTTTTCGGTGGCAGTGACACAATGAGAAGTGCGTGCGAGACTCGGTGAACCGAAAGAGAGGTGGAGAGATATCTGTGCCAGGTAGCGACCGTGCAGTGTTGTTGCTAAAGAGCGATTTCGGTCGTGACCCGCAGTGGCTGGAGGCCTTTGCCGGATTGATGCCAGATCTCGAGGTACGCATCTGGCCAAAGACGGGTAACCCGCGCGAAATCGAGTACGCGCTCCTGTGGGCACCACCGGCTGACTTGTTCGACGGGCTCGATCGCCTACAGGTGATTTTTTCGGTTGGCGCTGGCGTCGATACGCTGCTCGAGTGCCCGGCACTGCCCGCTCAGGTACCGATCGTACGCATGGTCGAGCCGGAACTGACCGCTGGCATGGTCGGGTATGTGCTGTACCAGGTCTTGCGGTTCCATCGGCGCATGCACCGTTACCAGCAGCAGCAGCAGCGCCGGCTGTGGCAGGAATTGCCACAGGTGCCAGCATCCCAGACCACCGTTGGCATCATGGGTATGGGGGTTCTTGGCTCGAAGCTCGCCACGCAACTGCGGGTGCTCGATTATGGCGTCATCGGTTGGAGCCGCACGGCAAAAGCCATGGACGGCGTGCGCATGTTTGCAGGTGAACGTGCTTTGGCGAAGTTTCTCGGGCAATCGGACATCCTGGTGGTACTGCTACCGTTGACCGGACAGACTCGGTACATCATTAACCGCGAGACCCTGGCCGCGTTGCCGCGCGGGGCATTTTTGGTCAACGTTGGTCGCGGCGGACTCGTTAATGAGGCCGACCTCGTGGCTGCACTTGACAGTGGACAGGTGGAAGCCGCAGCACTGGATGTTTTTGAAGTTGAGCCGCTGCCGCCGAACCATCTGTTCTGGCAGCACCAGGCAGTGACACTCACCCCGCATGTTGCCAGTATCACCCACCCACCGACCGCTGCTCGGTTTGTAGCACAGGGCATCGCACGCCAGCGGGCAGGTCAGCCACTACCGTACCTGGTCGACCGAGTGCGGGGTTATTAAGGGGCTGGCGGGGTATTCCAGCTGCGGTGGGTCAGGTTCCGGAGTCGGGCTGCGGGTCGGCCAGGGTAGTGCTTGCTGCGATCTGCCTCTGGTCTCGAGTCAGTGACTGGCGCTCGGCAACGATCTGCCAGCGCCCGGTGGCGGTTTTTTGCCAGTACTGTTCCAGCTCCAGGCTGGTGCCGGCAGACTGGTCCATGACGATGCGCGCAAGCAGCGTTTCCCCCTGGCCGGGGTAGCCAAAGATCTCGGTTCGGTCACCAAGCCAGGTTGCCTGCGTGCTCGAGGGAATGTTTTGTGGTATTGGCGTGCTGGTGTTGTAGTAGCGCGCAAGCGCTTTGATATCACCCTGCAGCCAGGAGTGATGCCAGTTTTGCACTATGTTGCGTGCTGTGCGACGTCTATCCAACAATTCGTTCGGTAATATCCATTCCGGTTTATCATCAATGATGACGGGTACGTGTGTTCCGACGCCGCCGGTCAGTTGGTACAAGCGGTTGAAGTCGATGTCGGACAGGGTCACACAGCCTTCACTCGCGCGCGGTGCGCGGTTGACCCAGCCTGGCTCAGTGCCGTGCAGCCAGATGCCGGAACCGGTACGGCTGAGTGTTTGGTCCAGTGCATTCGGGTAATCGGTCGTCAGCGCACCAGGTCCGTAGCGGGCATCCAGCCTGCGGCCCGGAATATAGGAAGTAATGCGGTAGACGCCAACAGGTGTCTTGAGGTCACCTTCACGTTCTTTACCAAAGCCTTTGCGCCCGATAGTGGCGTAAAAGTTGGCAAGTTGCCGCAACTGCCCATCCTGGTTGCCAAACACGTAAAGGCGTGATGCGGGCAGGTCAAGGTAAACGACCACCGGTGTGCTGTTGGCCGCCACCAGCAGGCGAGCGGGAAATCTTGCGCCTTGGTTGGCCGCGTATTGCTGCCGATGTTGCCAACGGACTCGCAGTTGCTCAAGCAGTGCAGCGGTCTTGTGTTTTGCCGCGGCGCTGCTAATGTTGGCCGGGCGGTGGTTTGCGCCAGCCAAGGCCGCGAGCAGATCGGCGCGGAGCAAGTGCCCGACACGGCTTATCGGAAAGTCGGCCAACAGCGAACTCAGGCCCGATTCAGCTGTTTGCCAGTTACCGGCCAGTACCAGAGCTGCTTGTTCTAGCAGGCGATCCTCGTAGTCGAGTTTGTCCTGTGCAATAACGGGCGCTGGCACGGCGACGCACAGCGTCGTACAAACGGCAAAAAAATGGGGATGCAGGCGCTTCATTGACTGCCCTGTAGGGGTGGGTCATTCAGTATCCGGGCGGACGAGAGTGTACCTTTCCCGACGGGTTATCTCAAAACCGGGCTTTTTTGTCTGTTTTTTGCGGGTGTGAGTTGCTACGGCCGTGTCACTTGGTCCCCAGCGACTGCAGCACAGTCAGATCTGGGGGGTCGGCTGTTGCCGCGCTAGTGTCAGCGGGATCGAGGGCTCGTTGATAGGCCACAGCTGCCTCGTGGGCATAAAGTGCGAGGAGGTTGTTGAGCAGGACCTGGTACACCGGATCGATCTGCAGGCCTGTTAGCAGTTGTTCTGCCGCGCTCGTGAATTCTCCCCGTGCTGCCAGCAGGGTGGCCAAGTTGTTATAGGGTGCAGGGTTTTTTGGGAAGCGTTGAACAAGGGTGCGGTATGTGGAGATGGCGGCCTCGTTTTGACCGCTGGCCGTGAGGATTTGGGCTCTGAGAAATGCTAGCTCGGCATCATCGGGATGTTGTATCAGTAGGAGGTTCACTTCGGCCAGCGCCTCGGAGTAGTGGCCGGCAGCCAGTTGGCTCTGGGCTTGTGAGCGGTCTGCTTGCGCTGCAGTTAGAAATAGCACGAACCCTGTTACCACTAGCACTGCGCAGGTGAGCCGCTGTGGACGTCGCTGCAACCGTGGTGCGGACATACCGGCTCAGCGAGAGTGCAAACTGAAATACGAACTCACTGCTTGGCCTGTGCCCGCGCCGCATCCCAGTCGGCCTGCCAGTTTGCATTTGGTTTTTCCGGCGCGGTCAACTGGTTCAGTGCGATCCAGCCCGCTACCGAGTGTGGTACCCGCAGGCGTATCCAGTCACCCTTGCGGCTGATGACTTGCACGCCCGCACCCTTGTCCAGCAGGCCCAGGACGTCAGAGTCCTTCGCTGTTGATGGCAGTGAGCGGATGTGGACCCGGTCATCATTGATGGTGGCAGCGTCATAGTGCTCGGTGACGAATTTGCCGTAGACCCAGACATCGAGGCCACCGGGTGTCTTGGTCAATGCCCAGTCGCCCTTGCGACCAATTACTTTGACCGGGGTGTTTGCGTCCAACTGACCGATGACGGGGGCTTTTTCATCTGGCCGACCGAACACCCGGGTGTTAGCTTGCTTGACCCAAGCTATATTGAACTGTGCTTCGACCTCGGTCGTTGTGTCGGTGCCTGTTGCCTTGCGGTCGGGATTGACAGCGGCATCCCAGGTCGCCATCCAGCCTCGGGTCACCGCCCGGTGAACGGTGAGCCCACTGCTTGGGACCCAATTTTTGATGACCTCGGGTGCACTGACTTTTTTCCAGTCCCCCGATTCGTCATGCACGGTGACAGCCGCGCCCTTGTTGAAATTACCGGCAATAGTTGAATCGGATCCGGTACTCGGTTGGGTGCGGGCACGAACACGATCTCCGGTGATTCGTCCGGTGGGCGCACCGTCGACATAACTGCCGAAGACCCAGACGGGACTGCCACCGGGGATCTTGACCTGTGCCCAGGCGCCGATAAGCCCAATGATCTGCACTGGCGTACCTGCGGCAATGGTATTGATGGCTGCAGCGCTGGCACGAGGCTCGTTGCGGACCGTGAGCGGTTTGTCAGCGACGTTGGCTGCACTGAAGGCGGCCTCGATGACCTGGTCTGGCGATATGCTCTCGTTCGTTGCTGTGCTGTCACCGGCGTTGGCTGCGCTAGTGGAGGGTTCTGCGCCAGCGGTGGTGGCAGTATCGCTGCGTTCACCACCGATAATGCTGAGCACCCGTCGTGCATCTTGATGCCCTTGGTCGACGGCCCGGGTCAGCCAGTGCCGCGCCTTGTCGATGTCGCGCTCGGCGCCCTTGCCGAGATAGTGGGCCAGTCCCAGGTTGTATTGCGAAAGCGCGTGGTTCTGCCCGGCGGCCTGTTCCCACCAGTCCACGGCACGGGCGAAACTTTGCTTGACCCCGCGACCCTCCCAACGGGCCACGCCGAGGTTGAACATGGCTATTGGATGGCTGGACTCGGCGGCCTGGCGGAACCACGACAGCGCCTTTTCGAGGTCGCGGCTTACACCATTGCCCTCGTGGTAGGCCACACCCATGGCATATTGGGCTTCGCGGTTTCCTTGGTGGGCGTGGAATTGCCACAGGGAGACAGCGGTCGCGTAGTCTCCCGAGTTGTAGGCATTGACTGCGCGTTCGAGGTCTTCAGACTGGGCGTGCACGCCTACTGGAGCAAAAGAAAGGAGCACGAGGACCCAAAGCAGGGTTGGCAAGTTTCCGGGTTTCATGTCGAGTTTTTCATTCAGGCCAAGCTCTTCAGCTGATGGTAGTCGCGATCACCTGTTGGGCACCGGCCCAGATCATGGTTACCGCTACGTAGAATATAACCCCAAGCCCCAGGTATGCAATCCAGCGGTGGCGTTCCAGCAGGCGGGCCACCAGGGTTGCCGCGAAAGCCATCAGCGCTACCGACAGGGCTAGCCCGATAACAAGGGTCTGGGTATGCTCTCGGGCCGCTCCCGCTACCGCCAGCACATTATCCAGCGACATGGAAACGTCGGCCAACATAATCTGGAAAATTGCCTGGCCGATCGATTTCGGCGCCGGGGAATTGTCGGCGGACGTTGTGCCAGCCATCCCGGTGGCCCGAAGTTCACGCCAGAGTTTCCAGCATACCCACAGCAGCAACAGCCCGCCGGCCAGGATCAGGCCGATGATCTGCAATAGTTGCACCGTGACCAGGGCAAAGCCGATCCGCAGGACGGCGGCGGCACCGATCCCTGCGAGGATGACGCGTGGGCGCTGCTGCGGCGGTACAGTCGCAGCGACCAGGCCGACAATAATGACGTTGTCGCCGGCAAGGACAATGTCGATCAGAATAACCTGCACCAGTGGCCAGATTTGTTCGATGGTCATGGGCAAGTAAGGGTCCGCTGGAGTACCGCAGAGAACAGTTCGGGGAACGTAAGGCGACGCATTATACTGTCGTGCAAGGCGCATCGACGAGTGCTAGCGGTGCCCGCCAACCAGAGGAAGGCCGAATATGAGTGATGCCCAGGGGGTGAGTTTTGACTGGATGGATCCGTTGCTGCTTGAGGAATCCTTGACCGATGATGAACGCCTAGTCCGCGATAGCGTTCGCCGTTTCTGCCAGGAGCAACTGCAGCCGCGGATTCTCGAGGCACACCGCCACGAGACGGTAGACCGCGGCTTGTTTGCCGAGATGGGCGCTCTGGGCATGTTGGGGTCGACCATAGACGGTTACGGTTGTGCTGGCCTTAATTACGTCTGCTACGGTCTCACCGCACGTGAAGTCGAAAGGGTTGATTCGGGGTATCGGTCTATGATGAGCGTGCAGTCGAGTCTGGTTATGCACCCTATTCACGCCTACGGCTCTGAGGCGCAGCGCGATAAGTACCTGCCGAAACTCGCCAGCGGTGAATGGGTGGGCTGTTTCGGCCTGACTGAGCCTGATCACGGCTCGGATCCCGGCGCTATGCAGACTCGCGCCCACGCCACGGACGGGGGTTATCGCCTAGCTGGGGCCAAGATGTGGATCACTAACTCGCCGATCGCCGATGTTTTCGTGGTCTGGGCCAAAGATGACGAGGGGGCGATTCGTGGGTTCCTCCTGGAACAGGGTATGGCAGGCCTGTCCGCACCGAAGATCGAAGGCAAGTTCTCGCTGCGGGCCTCGGTAACCGGCGAGATCGTGATGGATGACGTATTTGTACCGCAAGAGAACCTGTTGCCTGGCGTCAGCGGCCTCAAGGGGCCGTTCGGCTGCCTCAACCGAGCCCGCTATGGTATTGCCTGGGGCTCCATGGGGGCAGCGGAGTTTTGCTGGCACGCTGCGCGCAGTTATGTGCTCGAGCGGTCGCAGTTCGGGCGACCGCTCGCCGCCAACCAGTTGATCCAGAAGAAGCTTGCCGACATGCAGACCGAGATCACCCTGGGGCTGAACGCCTGTCTGCGTTTGGGGCGGTTAGTTGACGAAGCGCGCGCCGCACCAGAGGCAATATCGCTGTTAAAGCGCAACAACTGTGGCAAAGCGCTGGATATAGCACGCCTGGCTCGGGATATGCACGGCGGCAACGGTGTGGCCGACGAATATCATGTGATTCGCCACCTGATGAATCTGGAGGCGGTAAATACCTACGAAGGTACCCACGACGTACACGCGTTGATACTCGGCCGGGCCCAGACCGGGATCCCAGCGTTCAGCAATTGATACGATGGGCGTGCTGTCTCATATCAGGGTGCTGGACCTCAGTCGGGTTCTTGCCGGTCCCTGGTGCACCCAGATGTTGGCAGACCTGGGCGCAGAGGTAATCAAGATCGAACGGCCGGGCCAGGGAGACGATACCCGCAGTTGGGGCCCACCTTTTGTGAAAGATAGCACTGGTACTGATACTAAAGAGGCGGCATATTTTCTTGGCGCCAACCGCGGCAAACGTTCTGTCACCATCAATATCGCTAATCCCCGGGGGCAGGAAATCATCTGTGATCTCGCGCGGTATTGCGATGTCCTGGTAGAGAATTTCAAGGTGGGGACTTTGGCGCGGTACGGCTTGGACTATGGCTCGCTGCAACGGCTCAACCCAGGACTGGTGTATTGCTCGATTACAGGCTTTGGCCAGGATGGCCCCTACGCAGATAAAGCCGGCTATGACTTTATGATCCAGGGGCTCGGGGGGCTAATGAGTATCACCGGCGCGGCCGATGGCGTGCCCGGTGCCGGTCCGCAGAAAGTGGGCGTTGCTATTGCCGATATTGTCACCGGACTGTACGCGGCATCGGCCATCCAGGCCGCGTTGTTGGGGCGGGAGCGTTCAGGCGAGGGACAGTACATCGATATGGCCTTGTTCGACTGCCAGGTTGCGGTGCTTGCTAACCAGGCGATGAACTACCTGGCCTCTGGTGATGCGCCAGTGCGTCTGGGTAACGCCCACCCTAATATCGTTCCCTACCAGGTGTTTGCCACCCGCGATGGCCACTTGATACTGGCGGTAGGTAACGACCTACAATTCGAACGGTTCTGCGTTCTGGCAGGGTGCCCCGAGCTTGCTAATGACAAACGGTTTAGCCGAAACGCAGACAGGGTGCGCCACCGGGACAATCTGGTGCCGGAACTAGAGCGGGTGATGGCCCGGCGGGCCACCGATGAGTGGCTGACACTACTCGAAGGAGTTGGCATTCCCTGTGGTCGGATCAATCAAATCAATGAGACTCTGAATGATCCACAGGTGCGCCATCGAGGCATGCGGGTAAAAGCGGCCCACCCCTCGCTCGGGGAATTAGAGATGTTAGGCAGCCCGCTCAAGCTGACAGGTACCCCGCCTAACTGTGACAGGGCCCCACCGTTACTCGGGGAACACACCAGCGAAGTGTTGGTGCAAGCCCTTAACTATAGTGACAAGCATATTGCACAACTGCGCAGCGAAGGCGTTATTTGAGCATTGTTGGTGATGTTCAGCTGCGGCCGTCTAGTTGGAACTGGATAGACTGGGTCACCGCTATCGTTGGGGTACCGACCCGATGGGCTGGTGTAAACCGCCACTGTGACACTGCCTTTATCGCCGCCTGGTCGAGTAGCGAAAAGCCGCTGCCAGTCTCCACTGAGATGTTTGTGACCTTGCCCGAGGGCAACACGTCGATGGTGAGGATTACTGTGCCCTCTAACTGCCGACGGATCGCGAGTCGCGGATAGACCGGCTTAGGGTTGCCGGCGACCGGTCGGGGCTCGACATCGTGCACTGCATTGCCGGTCTCGGGGGCAGCCAGCGAGGTGGCAGTGGCTGTCGATAAGTTGGTGCTGGTTTTCTCGGCAGTAGCGGATAGTTTTTGTGCTGGCGGATTCTCTGCGGCTGCAATGGTTGGCGCAGGGGGCGCAACTGAGTTGCCGGCGACCACCGTTGGCGGCGCGGGTTGTCGTTGGCTTCGTTTTTCGCTCAGCAATGTTTCGACTTGCTGGGAGAGTGATTCGATTTGCCGTGCGCGGTCCTGCAGTGTTACTTCGGCTCGGTACTTTTCATTGCGCAACTGCCTGAGGCTAGTGTCCAGGCTCTGATTCTCGCTGTTTAGCTGAGTGAGTAGCCCGTTCAGGTGGGTAAGGGTCTCGTGACGGGCCAACTCCAAGGTCACAACTTTCTGGGCAAGGGTTGCGCGTTCTCGTTGTTCAAGGTCAAGCACCCCCTGCAGGCGATTCAAGTCATCGCTTAGCCCAACCCGCACAGACTCGAGTTCAAGCAGTTGTTGTTGTTGCTGTGCCTGGGTTGTGGCCAGTTGTGCAGCTTCTCCTTCTAAGGTCTCACGGGTCGCAAGCAGGGTGGCGATGTCTCCTTCTAGGGTCTCGCGGGTTTCAAGCAGGGCGGCTTTGTCGGCACTTAGCTGCTGGCGCTCGCCGGTGACGGTAGCCAGTTGCTCACCGAGGCTTGCCTTGTCGGCGAGCAGGGCGCTTTTGTCCTGCTCGAGTCCTGCGACAGTGC
>Ga0207990_1000249_pt1 | contig 32123 bp, 31 predicted proteins | sample ETNtaG_8_FD_185780 | JGI IMG/M metagenome (GOLD analysis project Ga0207990, IMG submission 185780) | Marine microbial and viral communities from oxygen minimum zone, Eastern Pacific Ocean - ETNP201406SV75 (SPAdes) (version 2) | ecosystem: Environmental > Aquatic > Marine > Oceanic ...
AATTAAATTACTAATATTTTAGTTTAATCAAAATTATATTCTGTACCTATTAATCAACTTATGGTGATTAGCGCTCCGATTTTGTTAATAATATGCTTAAAAACGTAGTCCGCCATCTAGTTCTATTAAACGACCATTCATATAGTCATTTTCAATAATAAACAAAGCGGTGTGTGCCAATTCTTGGCGATCTCCTAAACGACCTGCTGGTACCATTTTTAATAAGCGCTCCATGCCTTCTGGTTTTATTGAATCTGTCATATCTGTCGATATAACTCCAGGCGCAATACCGGCTACACGAATACCGAAACGAGCAAGTTCACGCGACCAAGAAGTGACCAAAGATGCCACTCCAGCTTTGGTTGCTGAATAGTTACTTTGGCCAATATTGCCCGCTTTAGCGATACTGGAGATATTGATAATAACACCACCATTTCCAGTTTGGGCCATAGCTGCTGCTGCTTCACGTCCACACAAAAATGTCCCTGTCAAATTTACATCTATCACTGAACGCCACTGGTTAAGGCTCATTTTGTCCTGCAAAACACCGTCTTTAAATTTGATAAGCATACCATCACGCAATAGTCCTGCATTATTAATTAATCCGTCTAGACGACCGTAGTCGTCAACTATTTTTGCAAAAAGACTTTCAACCTGCGACTCATTTGAAATATCACAAACGTAACCACGACTATTTTTACCGCAAGATATTGCGGCCTTTTGCACTTCACTTTCATCTAAATCAACCAAAGCGCACTTGCCACCCTTATTGGCAATCAGTTGTCCCATAGCCAACCCTAACCCCCGAGCGCCACCTGTGATAACGAAAACTTTATCTTTAACTTGCATATTTAATCCTTATTGTAATACTGAAAAATACTGGAAAAATCAGACCTTCCATTGCCAGCTTCAGCGTGGCTCCTAAACAAAGCCGCGGCCTGTTTTCCCATAGGTACGTTGGAGTTGCTTTCTTGGGCCACCCCAAATGCCAAACCTAAATCTTTATTCATCAAGTCAACCATAAATCCACCTTTATAGTTGTTACAAGCGGGTGTACCAGGCATCACACTAGGTACAGGATTGTAAACTTCTAATGCCCAATTACGGCCAGAACTTTTAACCATAATCTCTGACAAAATTTTGGGATCTAAACCGTTTTCAATACCCATTTGTAGGGCCTCTGCAGTGCCCGCCATCAAAACGCTCAGCAACATATTATTGCAGGTCTTGGCAATTTGCCCCGAGCCCACACTGCCTGCATGAAAAATGTTCTTACCCATTGCCTCAAGTATAGGCTTCGCTCGAGCATAACAATCGACCTCCCCTCCAACGATAAAACTTAGAGTGCCAGCTACTGCGCCACTAACCCCGCCAGAAACAGGTGCATCGATAAAGTCAATACCGGCCTTAACTGCTGATTTTCCAACCTGGCGCGCTGTTGTCGCGTCAATAGTGCTTGAGTCGATCACCAGACACCCTTTAGGTAGCTGAGAAAGTACTCCATCATTTGAATTATATAAATCTGCCACATGCTTTCCAGCAGGCAGCATACTAATAACCACCTCAGCACCATCTGCTGCTTCATTTGCCGAGTTTGCACTCTCACCGCCTGCAGCTATAAAACTTTGTAATGCCGTGGGCACTAAATCAAAACCCTTAACCAGATAGCCGGCTTTAACAAGATTAACGGCCATAGGAAGTCCCATGTTGCCAAGACCAATAAATGCAATTTTTGTCATCATATTTTCCTTATAGTAAAAGAATTAAATCCCAAAGTCGGGTTTCGTTATATTGTCGCTCTGATAAAAACTCTCAAGCCAAGATTGGGGAACATCCTTCACTTTAGAATAGCCCCACCTAGGTTGTTGATCTTTATCTATTAATAATGCTCGAATACCTTCTTGGAACTCGCCCTTGAGAGTACTATTAACTGCCAACACATATTCTTGCTCAAATGCCTGTGCAATGTCTTGTGGCGCTTGGCGGAATTGGCAAAAAGTTAAATGTAGACTTGTCGGTGAACCGCTTTCCATCGCTATGATTGCCTTATCTAGCCACCTACTAAGCCCTTTAAGCCCTTGCAAATTAGAAAAAATAGTGCTCAGATCTTCGGCAACTAAAGCATTAATAATTAAGTCTTTATGCGGCATAATATCTGATGGCAGTGCATTGTCAACCTTAGATTCCATGCCTTGAATGAGTTCTCTTATAGATTTGAGATGCTCAGTTTTAGTTTGTTTTGGTAGGTTTTGTAATTGCTCTAATACAACTAAATAATCAGAATCTGCTAACAAAGCATCCACTAGGTTTAATTCTCGTGCATCAGTACCGTTAACCATAGCGCCTGTCAAACCCAAAAACAAACCAAGCTCATCTGGAACCTTATGCAAAAAAAAGCTTGCACCCACATCAGGAAATAAGCCGATACTAATTTCTGGCATTGCCAAACGGCTCGAATGTGTCGCAATTCTCAAGCTCGCACCCTGCAACAAGCCCATGCCCCCGCCCATCACATAGCCCTGACCCCACACCAACAAAGGAGTTTGCATGCGGTGCATGACTAAGTTGAGGCTGTACTCTAAATTAAAAAAGGCTTGAGCTTGCTCGGCCTCACCTCTCTTCATTGCTTGATAGAGATGTTGAATATCTCCTCCAGCGCAAAATGCTCTCTCACCCATGCCTCTTACAACAATAGCACTTACATCAGGATCTGCGTCCCAAACAGGTAATTTTGCCAATAATACCTCAATCATTTTACTAGACAAGGCATTTAGTAACTTAGGAGCATTGAGGGTTACCTCTATAACCTCTTGTCCAAACTTTGTTGGGTGGCTGGAAATGAGTATAGATGGTTCAATCATAGAAAATATGCCTAGGTATTAGTCCAATTTGGCTTACGCTTCTCAAGAAAAGCCTGCACCCCTTCTTTGCAATCATTGCTATCAAACAAGCGCACAAAAGCATCACGCTCATACGCCATTCCAGCAAACATAGGCTCTTTGCGAGCGTTTTGAATTAGACGTTTACATGCTGCAATACTTGTAGGGCTTTGGCGTTCGGCCTTATCAGCCCAAGCTAGAGCCAAATCTAAGCTCTGACCTTTTTCGGTTACAGCCTCAACCAAACCAATTTTTAATGCCTGCTCAGCAGTCACTTTCTCTCCGCATAGTATCATACGTTTGGCCCAGCCCTCACCCACCAACCAAGCAAGATTTTGAGTGCCACCAGCACATGGCAATAAGCCAACTGTGGCCTCTGGCAGGGCCATTATTGCCTGCTCTTCAGCGATACGTAAATCACAAGCAAGAGCGACCTCTAAGCCTCCTCCCATTGCATAACCGTTTATAGCTGAAATAGTTAATCCGCGAAACTGGCTAAGCGCCTCAAAAGCGCGCCCAAAAGAGGTAGAAATTTCAGCAGCGACCTTCTTGTCTCCTTCAGCAAAGAGTTTGAGATCCGCTCCAGCACTAAAGAATTTATCACCCTTTCCAGTAACAACCAGGCTATAAACTTCTTTGTTAGCATCAAGCTCATAAACGAGATCAGTTAAATCATCCAGGCTCTCACGAGTCCAGGTATTCGCTGGTGGATTGTTAATGGTAACTAAGGCTAGGTGGCCTTGAATATCTACCTGAAGATTGTTTTTCATTGTTTTACTCCGATCGTAATTATTTAGACTATTGAAAGCCTTAAAGTCATTCTACAAAATGGCTTGATGATCGCTCAATAAAATACGCCTTGCAATAATCACTCGCATTATTTCATTGGTCCCTTCTAAAATCCGATGGACTCGTGAATCACGCAAATACCGCTCCATAGGGAATTCTTTGATATAACCATTACCTCCAAAGCACTGAAGCGCTTCGTCACACACTTGATAGCCAACATCCGTCGCAAAACGTTTTGCCATTGCACAGTATGTACTTGCGTCTGGGTCACTCGAGTCCAGCTTAAAGGCGGCTAAGCGCACCATTTGTCTAGCTGCAACAAGCTCTGTATTCATATCGGCAAGCTTAAATTGTATGCCTTGAAACTCAGAAATAGCCTTGCCAAATTGTTTACGCTCATTCACATAGACTAAAGCATCTTGCATTGCTTGTTGTGCTGTACCTATACCCAAAGTAGCGATATTAATACGCCCACCATCAAGACCCTTCATGGCAATAGCAAAACCTTCGCCCTCCTGACCTAAAAGATTTTGAGCTGGGACTCGAACTTGGTCAAAATTAATCATCCTTGTTGGCTGAGCGTTCCAGCCCATTTTGTCTTCTTTTCGACCGTAACTTATACCATCACTGTTTGCCTCAACCACAAATGCTGATACTCCTTTGGGGCCTGGGCCGCCAGTACGAGCCATAACTATAAGTATATCGGTCTCACCGGCGCCAGAGATAAACACCTTGCTACCATTAATGAAGTAATCATCGCCATCAAGGGTTGCCTTGGTGCTTAGTGATGCCGCATCAGATCCAGCGCTCGGCTCTGTAAGGCAATAAGATGCAAGTAATTCGCCGCTTGAAAGCTTCGGTCCGTAAGCTTCGCGGGTTGTTGCATTTCCGAATTCAGATACCATCCAAGCAGCCATATTGTGAATAGTAAGCATGGCGGTAGTAGTAGTACAACCCATAGAGAGCTGTTCAAAAATCAATGATGAGTCCAAACGTGATAAGTCCAAACCGCCAAACTCTAAGTCGCAATAAAGACCACAAAATCCCAACTCCCCGGCCTGCTTCAAAGCTTGTAACGGGAAAATAGACTCAGCATCCCAAAGAGCTGCATTAGGGGCGAGCTCGTTAGTGGCAAATTGTTGCGCCAAATCTGTATAGGCGCGCTGATCATCGTTCAAATCAAAATTCATGTTACCTCCAAATTAAGTCAGCTCAACAGCCACAGCTGTTGCTTCGCCACCACCTATGCACAAACTCGCTATTCCTCGCTTTAAGCCTTTATTTTTAAGCGCTGTTATGAGTGTTAAAATAATACGAGAACCGGTAGAGCCGATAGGGTGACCCTGGGCGCAAGCGCCACCGTAAACGTTTACCTTACTAGCATCCAAATTTAGTTCTTGAATCGCCAACATCGTCACCATGGCAAAGGCTTCGTTTATTTCAAATAGATCCACATCAGCCACTTTCCAATCCATTTTGTTTAGCAACCCTTGGACAGCGCCTATAGGAGCAATGGTAAACTCGCCAGGTTCACGTGCAAAACTATACACTCCGAGGATTCGCGCCATTGGCTGCCAGTCTGCAGCTGTAACTGCATCCCCACTCGCCAGAATCAAAGCTGAAGCACCATCAGAAATAGAACTTGAATTGGCAGCAGTTATGGTCCCGTCTTTTTTAAATGCAGGGCGTAATTGTGGTATTTTGTCAATCCGTGCTTGGCCGGGCTGCTCGTCAACCTCCACCACCACTGAGCCCTTTCGGGTTGTAATAACTACAGGCTCTATTTCACCATCAAGGTCGCCGTTTTTTATGGCGGTATTAGCTTTAGAGAGAGAGTTTATAGCAAACTCATCCATAGCTTTACGACTGAGTCCGTAGTCATCAGCCGTTGTCTGAGCATAGGCACCCATCAAGCCACCCTTATAGGCATCCTCCAAACCATCAATAAACATATGATCGAGAACCTTGCCATGTCCCATACGCATCCCTTGGCGAACCTTGGGCAGCAAATAAGGCGCATTAGTCATGCTTTCCATGCCGCCACATAGGATTACACCGGCGGACCCGGCCTTAATCGCATTAAAGCCCATAATGGTGGCCTGCATGCCAGATCCACACATTTTGTTCACGGTAGTGCAAGGCACACTTTTTGGCAAGCCCGCTCCAAGTGCAGCCTGGCGTGCGGGCGCCTGACCTTGACCTGCAGGCAATACACAGCCCATATAGACTTCATCAATTTGATCGGCGTTGGCACCAACTCGTTTGAGTGCGCCTGCAATAGCAACAGCACCCAGTTGGGATGCATTTTGACTACTTAAACTACCATCCAAACCGCCCATAGGGGTTCGACTACCATTAACAACAAACACATCTTTATTCATATGGTTTAACTCAAATTCGTTTGATTCAAATAATTTATAATTTTCATTTTACTAACTATTAATCTCACGCCAGCCCTAATAGAGCAATTATACTGCATGCCTCTCTATTAGAAATTCGCAGATCATCAGCATATTAAAACTACCGATACAAGCAAAATTTAAATAAACTGTATTATTACTCTAAAGAGCTACAACGATTGTACCGACAAAATAATAATACAGTTTATTTGAATTATATTCTAGCATCCATTGGTATAAAAAATGTCAGTGGCCAAAGCCACTGACATTTATTTACATACGCAAAGCTAGACTTTAGTTACAGCTTCTAGGCGTAATACCTTTTTCTGCTGCGTACTTAGCGGCTGAAGTCTTATACAAATCCCATAGAAGTTCATCGTTAGGTTCTATGAAATCAGTTATATTTTGCCAAGAACTACCATCCCACTGAGTCATCTTCGCACGACCTTGTCCAGCATGATCAGCACAACTAAGCTTTATAGGGTCCATCATGCCTGCAGCTCCAAGCTCATCAATACGGGCCGCGGTAAGATCTAAACGATCAAGCGCCCACTGCATTTGCTTACCTGTTACCGGTGCATTGACAGATGCGTTCATTGCTGAACTCATAGCTTCAGTCAACAAAATACCCGCCATCACGCCTCGGTTATAGGCCTGTTGACCTACTTTTAAAGCTGAATCAGCAGAGCCGAGACCTTTAGCATACAAGGTTTCTTTGATTTCAGTATGGATAGGGAAGGATCCTGAGCCAGTAAACTGCATTGATTTATAACCAATAGCTGCATCACCAGCAGGAATCACGTCAGGCTCATTACCAGACCACCAGATACCGATAAACTTATCACGAGGGAAGTTAACAGCAGCTGCCTCTTTAATCGCAGTAGAGTTCATAACACCCCAACCCCACATCAAGACATAATCAGGACGCAACTGTCGACCGATTTTCAACCAGGTTGATTTTTGCTCTAAACCAGGATGAGGAACCGGGAATAACGACAACTCAAAACCGTGTTGTGCCGCAAGATGCTCAAGCGTTTTAATTGGCTCTTTACCGTAAGCCGACTGGTGATAAACCAGGGCAATTTTCTTGCCACTTAGTTGGTCATAACCGCCTTCTTCGCTGGCAATATAATTAATACCAATATCTGCACCAGCCCAGTAAGTAGTTGGTGGTACAAATACCCATGGAAATACCGTTCCATCAGCAGCATCAGCACGACCATAGGCCGAAGTGATCAATGGAATCTCGTCAGCGACAACGCGGTCCAGTAAAGCATAAGTTACGCCTGTAGATAATGGCATTACTGCCGGCATGCCTGTAGGGCCTTTGTTTTTCAAGCGCTCGTAGCACTCAACACCTTTGTCGGTATTGTAACCGAAATCACACTCTTCTAAATCTAAATGGACACCGTTGACACCACCATCACGCACGTTAAGCAAATTAATATAGTCAGAAAAACCATCAGCGTAAGGAACGCCGGCTGGCGCGTATGGGCCAGAACGGTAAACCAGTGCGCCGACAAATTGCGCCTCTGCCGCAACAGCGGCTGTTGAAGTAATTAGACTAGTAGCTACAATGGTTGCAGCAAGAAGCCCTGTTGATATTTGTTTCATACTTTTACTCTCCTTTATGATTGATTAAAGTGTATTTTCTTAGCAAATAATTTGCATTACTACAGTAAAAACACCGTACCAATAATACACACATGTTCATCTTTCTGTCAACCATATATTGCAAAATGTTAACTAAACATTGTATTGTGAATATTTATTATTTCTTAACTATAATTATTGTTTACAAAATTTCATAACAGCTCTATTTACAAATAGCCGCATAAAGCATATTATTCGAAACCTTTTCGTGCACTTTTAAGGCTGTGAAGAGCTTTTAGCGGCGATCATCCTAACCACATTTAGCTGGTTGCCATTAAGAGAATCTAATAAATTTTCCATCATAACTGAAAACCTGTCACCAAGAACAATTTCAAGACCAGGCCTCTGATGGCCCCCCTGTTCTATTCTTTCGGTCACACTCTTAATGCTCGACTTTGCTATCGAACTTACATCCTGTAATTGCTCAATAAAAAAACCGCTCTTATTAAGCGACTCCTTATAATTGTGAATATTTTCTAAAAAACTATCTTCCGATTTGCTTGCCCATGGAGTAGGATATTTAATTTTTTCTTTGTCATCGCTATTGCAAGTAACTTCATACATAAACAGCTTTCCATCGGGCTTCAGCACTCGATAAAATTCCCGCCATAATGCATTCTTATTACTAATATTCATGGTTATATGCTGAGCCCATACAGCATCATAGCTCCGATCCTCAAATGGTAAATTGAGTGCGTTGGCTTGTATGAAATGGGTTTGCTCGCCTAGCCCTAAACTCTTGGAAATTGACCTCGCTGCTTTACAATAATCCAGGTGTAAGTCAACCCCTGTTACTTTGCAATTACATTCACTGGCAATCGTACGTGAAGGGCCACCAATACCACAACCGATATCCAAAACAAGGTCTTCGGGCATAAAGTTAGCCAATCGAATCATGTCCATTGTCGCTCGTAAGCCACCTATATGGAATTGATCAATAGCCGAGATTAACCTATGATCCAATGTCTGGTTAAGTAGTCTTGCGTCACTCAAGGCGTCATCAATCAGCCTACTCAAGTTTCGCTGACTATAATGGTTTGAATTTACTGTACTGGGCTTGTCCATTCAGGTTTTTCTCCAGCCTCAAACTCAAACATACCCACATTCAGTGCTACAGTTTTACCGTTAATATGGGCAGGGTATGCCGGCCCATCCTGGGTGATGGCCTGTCTTGCTGCAATTTGTGGATGAAAAGACATTTCTTTGTGGAGCAGGAGTGCCTCATAGCAGCAATCAACATCCTTAAAGAGTTTGTTCCAGTGCTTACGAGGATATTGCTTGAAGAGTTCTGCTACTTCAGATATTAATTGTTTTTGAGGTATTGTTTCGTACTGCGCATCAACCCACTCAGCCTTGTCAACAGCATCGCAGAAATTTACCCAAAAATGAGGCTCTAGGGCCGCGATACTGATGAAATAATCATCACTGCATTGATAAATATTGTAACAAGCCGCTCCACCATTTAAAAGTAATTCAGAATGCATATTGTCTGGCTGAAAAAACGACAGGTATTGCCATGAAAGTGAAGACTCAAACAAACTAACATCTATGTAGCTTCCTTCATTGCTAATTTGACGAGAATTAAGTGCTGCTAAAATACAAACGCAGGCCTGCATTGCTCCAGCATGATCTGCCATTGGCGGATAAGTTATTGCTGGTTTATCTACTGTTCCACTAAATTCAAGCGCACCACTGGCAGCACAGTAGCTTAAATCATGCCCTGCACGACTACGATATGGCCCGGTCTGTCCGTAGCCAGACAAAGCGCAATGGATAAGTCGGGGGTTGATTGACTCAAGCGTTGCACGATCTAGTCCCAATCGCTCCAATACGCCAGGTCGAAAAGACTCCAATAATACGTCAGCATCTTTTAGCAAATGCTGTAGATCTTGCAATCCTGAGGGCGACTTTAAATCGATACGTATAATTCTTTTACCACGGTTTAAATGCTTGTAAACCGGTGAAGTTTCGCTCTCACCGGTATACATAAAGCGTCGCATCTGATCACCATCAGGCGGTTCAACCTTGATAACTTGAGCACCTAAATCGGACAACTGTCGTGTGGCAAAAGGGCCAGGAATGTATTGTGATAAATCCAAAATTTTAATGCCCTCTAAAAATTGGTTGGATTTCATGCTATATACCTATCTTAGTCATATAAGTCGCACTGCACTATGCATAGCCCGTCGCATCAAATAATGAAAATTTACCTTTAACAAATATTCCATTTCCACGACCAACCTCTCGACCTTCTGAATCATAGACCACAGACTCTACAATAAATTGGGTTTTATTCTTATTGACCACCCTACCTATTGCTTTCATTTTTCCCGAAGATACTGGCCTTGTGATGTAAGTTGTAAATGAAGTGGTTAATACAAAAAAGTTTTCTTCTAATGAACTTGCTGCAAAATAAGCAGAATCATCAAGCATTTTGAAATAGACACTGCCATGAACCCCACCCGCGGAGTGATGATATTTCTCAGAGAGCTCTATTTCTATAATAGCCTCACCCTCAGAAACTTGCATTGCTGGGTTATAGAACTTATTAATAGGTGCAGCAGCATACATATTTATGAGTTTTTCAAAATGGGGCTTTTTAGCCATTAATGGCCCTTATATTTTGTTCATTACTAATGAATATTGTGTTGATAGGCTCAAGATGATTTATCCTTTCACGGCATCTATTTATCATAAATCTAATTCTTTATAAAGTTATATAATGACTGATTGAGATTGATCTTTTTAGGTCAATCTTAGTCGTACTTACGTACATCATCAATCACTATTCCATCGTTAGGCAAAGAGCCAGGTTGAACAAACTCCACTTTGCCACGCAACTTGCAAATTTCACGAACACTATTAACGATTGCAGCACTAAGAGACTGATCAATATTTTCAGATTCACACTGTAAGGTTATTTGGTCAGCTTCATCAATCCAGCTTATGATCAGTCGAGCGCGAACAATCTCAAGGTGTCGCTTAACAACCTTGTTAACTTGCTCTGGTCGGATGAACATACCTCGAACCTTAGCAGTTTGATCAGCTCTACCCATCCAGCCCTTGATACGTTTATTGGTTCGACCACAAGGACTTTCTCCCGGCATAATGGCGGAGAGGTCACCCGTTGCAAATCGTATTAAAGGGTATTCCGGACTTAAACTGGTAACAACTACCTCGCCAACTTCGCCTTCTGCGACAAGGTCTCCAGTACCAGGACGCACAATTTCAAGATAAACATTTTCATCAACAATCAATCCTTCTTGTGCTTTTGACTCATACGCTATAACACCCAGATCAGCTGTTGTATAGCACTGTTGCACTCTAATACCTAAACTTTCGAAGTCAGCACGAATTGAAGGTGGGAGCGCCTCTCCACTGACCAGAGCCTTGCTAATCGAACTCACATCAATCTCGAGCTCGTTTGCTTTGTCAATAATAATTTTCAAAAATGATGGTGTGCCAACATAGCCTTTTGGTTGCAAGTCTGCAATAGCTTGAGCCTGTAATTCCGTTTGCCCAACGCCAGCTGGAAAAACGCTACAACCGAGGGCGTGAGCCCCGCTTTCGGCCATAGCGCCTGCTGGGGTAAAGTGGTAAGAAAAACTGTTATGTAAAAGGTCTCCTGGTCTGAAGCCTGTCGCATAAAGCGCTCTTGCAAAATTTGCAAAATCAGGCCTAGCAATGCTCGGCTCATAAATAGGCCCAGGTGATGCAAATATGTGAGTAAGTTGCACACTTTGGATGGCCTCTATCCCGCCAAAAGGAGGTATAAGGCGCTGCCTTTCAACCAATTCAGACTTTTTTGTAATTGGTAGCTTGCTGATAGAGCTGGCATCAACCAAATCCTCTACCTCAACTCCTTTTAATAGTTGCCTATAGGCGATAGTATTCTTTTTGGCATGAGTCACTTGCTCACGAAAGGATTGAAATAGATCCTGCTCGCGTTGCTCTGAACTTCGAGTTTCTAGAGAGTCATAAAATTCACTCATAATAGTTATATTGTTAATAGTTATATTTTCTGTAACATTACGTTAACCAGCGCTTACGTCGACGATAGTTTTTAACATCGCGAAAGCTTTTCTTGCCTTCTTTTGAGATGCCAAGATAGAATTCTTTTACGTCCTCGTTTTCCGCAAGTTCTTTTGAATTCCCCTCCATAACAATACGCCCATTCTCCATAATGTATCCAAAATTTGAATATTTCAATGCGATGTTGGTGTTTTGCTCTGCGAGCAAGAAGCTGACGCCCTCTTTCTCGTTAAGTCGTTTTATTATCTCAAAAATGTCCTCTACCAATTGGGGTGCTAGCCCCATAGAAGGCTCATCAAGTAAAATCATTTCCGGATTAGACATTAAAGCACGGCCAATTGCACACATTTGCTGCTCACCGCCTGATGTGTAACCGGCTTGACTTGTGCGCCGCTCAGCGAGTTGTGGGAAATAGTCATAAACCAACTCGAGGTTTTTCGTTACTGCCTTGCGTCCACCACTGAGAGTGTATGCACCGGTGAGAAGGTTTTCTTCTATTGTTAAGTGCTCAAAACAATGACGACCTTCCATTACCTGTATCACTCCATGATTAACTAGATCAGCAGGACTTTTACTTTCTACCGATTTTCCCTTGTACATAATGCTGCCTTTAGTAACGACACCTCTTTCAGCCCCAAGAAGACCTGAAATCGACTTCAATGTAGTACTTTTGCCGGCACCATTAGCACCCAACAGGGCTATTATGTCGCCCTTAGGAACTTCCAAAGAAATACCTTTTAGTACAAGAATAACGTGATCATAGATAACCTCGATATTATTGATTAGCAGTAAGGGCGAATCTTGATCGTTCATTTTATGCCTTCCTTGTTTTCATTTAACAATGTTGTGCTTTTTATAATCGACACTTCGCATCAGCGTGTCTTTTTTTAATGAGGAAATGGCCAGAGACGCAATTTTTCCTTCGCCACTTGCCAAAGTCGTGCCAAACCATGAGGCTCAACAATTAAGAAGAAAATGATAAGTGCGCCGAAGATCATAAACTCGAGATGCGAGACCATATCAGTTCGAATGCTCAGCCCCAGTAAGTTTGGTGCATTATTAAGTAGAATCGGCAATAATATGATAAATGCCGAACCCAAAAATGCCCCCATAATCGAACCTAGTCCGCCGATAATAACCATAAACAACACTTGGAAAGAGCGGTTTACGTCAAATGCTAATGGCTCAACTGAGCCAGTATAAAGAAAGGCCCACAGCGCACCGGCAATACCACAGAAAAAAGAACTAACAGCAAAAGCTTTTAGTTTTGTGCTCAGCATAGGAATACCAATAATTTCTGCAGCAATATCCATATCACGAACAGCCATCCACTCTCGGCCAATATTAGACCTTACCAAATTTTTTGCTACTAGTGCCAATACGACCACAACACTCAGCGTAAACATATATTTGGTGACTAAAGAGGCTTGCGGTCCGGTGACAAAAATATCACCGATAATAGTCATTGGTGGTGCGCTAATAACCCCTGAGGCGCTGTAATTGGTAAACCAACCAAACTTGTCAAACATCCAGATAAGAAAAAATTGTGAGGCAAGGGTTGCAACAGCTAGATAAAAGCCCTTGATCCGCAATGAAGGGATACCAAACACGATACCAACTGCAGCGGTTATTAAGCCAGCTCCAAGAATCACTAAAAGAATATGCATGTCGGGGAAAGAGGTGGCGAGCTTATAAGCGGAAAAAGCACCAGTTGCCATAAAACCACCCGTGCCCAGGCTGAGTTGACCGGCGTAACCCGTCAAAATATTCAACCCCAGTGCTGCCAGTGATAAAATTAGAAATGGCAACATGATTGCCCCCAACCAATACTCACTACCAAAAGCAGGAATCAGAAGAAAGGCCACTGCAAAAATGCCTATCATAAACCAACGATCTTGTGGAATGGTTAGAATTGCTTGGTCAGCACGATAGGTGGACTTATAAACACCCGCTTCACGATAGATCATTACTATACCCTCTCAATAATTTTTTCGCCAAACAGGCCTTGCGGGCGAAATACTAAAAATGCAAGAGCCAACATATAAGCAAACCACTCCTCTATACCACCACCTATCATAGGAGCAATAAAGACTTCAGCCAGTTTTTCACCAGCGCCTATTATTAACCCTCCGATAATGGCTCCGGGTACCGAGGTAAATCCACCTAGAATCAAAACCGGTAGCGCTTTTAATGCAATCAGGGCAAGTGAAAACTGCACTCCCATCTTACTTCCCCACATGATGCCGGCAACCAGGCCAACGAGTCCTGCAACAGTCCACACGATAATCCAAATATGGTTAAGAGGAATGCCAACACTAAGTGCCGCTTGGTGGTCATCAGCTACCGCTCGTAATGCACGGCCTATACGTGTGTATTGAAAGAAAATAGCCAATGATATGACCAAAACACCGGCGACTGCTGCTGCGAACAGATCAAAATCATTGATTAGTATTAAACCATCAAAGTAAAAACCGGGAGCTTGTGAAATTCCAAGGTCTAGTAATTTAACATCTGACCCCCACAGAATCTGGCCAAATCCATCGAGAAAATAAGCGATACCGATTGTGGCCATGAACAGGATAATGTGCTCCTGATTAACCAGCTTGCCAAGAACCAGTTTTTCGATAGCAACCGCCACAAGATACATCACCCCCATAGTGGCAATCATCGCCAGCCACATCGGTAAACCGAGCTCATGCAATCCAACCAGGGTCAACGCCGCAAACAATACAATTGCTCCCTGTGAAAAGTTGAACACACCGGAGGCCTTAAAAATCAACACAAAACCCAGAGCAACCAGTGAATACATCACACCAGAAAGCAAGCCACCTATCGCAACTTCAAAGAAAAATGGCCAGTTAAAAAAAATCTGATCCGATAACTGACCCGCTGTCCACGGAACAACAACCATTAGAGCAATAAAGGCCAGGATAATATAAATAATGTCTCTTTCTATGCGCATAACTATTCCTTAGTGAGATACGCCAAGATAGGCGTCAATAACTTTTTGATTGTTGCGAACCTCATCCGGAGGGCCGTCTGCTAGCTGCAGTCCGTAATCGAGAACAACAACCCGATCTGATAGATCCATAACCACACCCATATCATGCTCAATAAGAACAATGGTGGTTCCAAACTCGTCGTTAATGTCAAGAATAAATCGCGACATATCTTCTTTTTCCTCAACATTCATACCGGCCATTGGCTCGTCAAGCAACAAAATATCAGGCTCAGCTGCAAGGGCTCGGCCCAATTCCACGCGTTTCTGAAAACCGTAAGGTAATCGTCCTACTGGGGTTTTGCGAATGTCTTGAATTTCAAGAAAGTCGATAATCTCCTCCACCTTGTAACGGTGCTCAATCTCTTCTTTTTGCGCCTTACCCCAATACACGGCCTGTTGAAATATGTTAGATTTAATCTTTAAGTTACGGCCTGTCATAATATTATCTAAGGTACTCATACCTTTAAATAAAGCTATATTCTGAAAGGTGCGGGCAATACCAGATGCTGCTGCCTTATGTACATCCATCTCTTTACGTTTTTCACCGCGAAAAGTAATACTGCCTTCTTGAGGGTGATAAAAACCATTAATAACATTTAGCATGGAGCTTTTCCCGGCACCATTAGGTCCAATAATTGAGCGAATTTCGCCTTTTTTAACATCAAAGCTGATATTGTTCAATACCTTCATCGCCCCAAAAGACAGGCTAATATTATCAAGTGCGAGAATCACATCGCCAATTTTCCATTCTTTCATATTCATAGTCCTAAACCTTACTCTCTGAGGTTAAATTGTCAACCGAATATATCTCGGCATTGCTGATTTTTACATCAGCCTCTAACAGTCCTGTTCGGCCATCTTCAAAGGTAACTTGGGTTTTCACATGGCATTCATCTAAGTCAGAGTAAAGGGCGTCAATTAAATCCTTATAACGTTCACCAACAAAATTTCGCTTTACCTTACGGGTGCGCGTTAACTCACCATCATCTGCATCCAGCTCTTTGTGTAGAATAATGAACCTATGTATCTGTGAGCCCCCTAAACGTGAATCTTTAGAAAGATCTTTGTTAACTTTATTAATGGACTCCTTAATAAGTTCGTAGACTTCGCTCTGTCCGGCTAAATCAATATAACCAGAATAGGCTAGGTTACGACGCTCGGCCCAGTTACCAACCGCATCCAAATCTATATTAATAAACGCACAACTATGGTCACGCTCGTTGCCAAATAAAACAGCCTCTTTGATAAACGAGTAAAACTTCAATTTATTTTCAATGTACTTAGGCGCGAACATTGTGCCATTGTTTAGTTTACCCACATCTTTGGCACGATCTATGATCTTTAAGTGGCCATTCTGCTCATCAAAAAAACCGGCATCTCCAGTTAGAACCCAGCCATCTAGTGTTTTTGTGCTGGCGGTTGATTCCGGATTTTTATAATAAGAATGAAATACACCTGGGCTGCGATATAAAATTTCTCCGCTGTCATCGATTTTTATCTCAACATCGATGGCCGGAGTTCCAACAGTATCAGCAAAAACTTCTCCATCTGGCTGAACACATAGGAATACCATGGACTCAGTTTGACCATACAGCTGCTTAATATTAATACCGAGAGAGCGATAAAATTCAAAAATTTCTGGGCCGATAGCTTCACCAGCAGTATACGCAAGCCTGATACGGCCTAGTCCAAGTGTGTCTTTGAGTGGCCCATAAACTAAAAATCCACCCAATTTATACAACAGCGAGTCTGTAACAGGAACTTTTTCTCCGTTAAGTATTTTGATGCCGCTCTTACGTGCATGCTCCATAAAGTAGTGAAACATGCTGCGTTTTAATTTACCAGCATCCTCCATTCTGATCATCACTTGGGTCAAAATGTTTTCATACACGCGTGGCGGTGCAAAGTAATAAGTTGGCCCTATCTCTCGCAGATCATTAGTGACTGTTGAACCGTTTTCGGGGCAATTAACACAGAAACCGGCAACAAAGGATTGGGCGTATGAAAACAGATTATCTCCCACCCAAGCCATCGGCAGATAGGCCAGCACGTCCTCGTCGGCCGTCAATCCTTCACGCACAATTCCATTATGTGCGGTAATGATAACATTGTCGTTAGTCAGCACAACCCCTTTGGGGTTGCCAGTAGTTCCAGAAGTATAGAGTATAATGGCAATCTCACTACCGTCAGATTTTGCAATTTCGTTGTTTATGTAGTCACCGTGCTTTTGATTATATTCTCGGCCCTGACGCTGAATATCTTCAAAATTGTGCAAAAATGGCTGATCGTAATGGCGCAAGCCGCGCGGATCATCAAAAATAATATGTTCAATTTGAGGACATCGATCACGAACTTCGAGCAATTTATCTACCTGCTCTTGGTCTTCTACTAATGCAATTTTTACATCGGCATTATCGAGAATATAAGCCATTTCGTCGGCAACCGAATCCTGATATAACGGTACCGGTACAGCTCCCAATGTTTGTGCTGCAGTCATACCCCAATATAGACGGGGGCGATTGTCACCGATGATAGCCAGCTTTTCGCCACGCTTCAAATTAAGTGACGCTAAGCCACCGGCCAGTGCTTGAACTTCTTTACTTACTTGCGACCAAGTCCAAGATTGCCAGATGCCCAAGTCTTTCTCACGCATGGCGGTATGGTTGGGGCGCAGTTTTGCGTGGCTTGCAAGTAATCTTGGAAAGGTATCGTCTGGTTTGTTGCTCATTTAAATGTCGGTTTATATTTAATGGTGGTGTTATTTTTTAATTATCGGTGTAGCAATTTAATTTCAATGAAATAATACACATGAGTATTAAACCTTGTAAACAATTTTTGAATATATTATCACCATGTAAATATTATCACTATTTTCTTTTAATTTATTATTAATGAGGACTAACAGTCCTGTTTAACTATCTTTACTTGAAACAAGAAGGCTCCATTGCTGTCGAAGTAGTTTAGCTTAATCCTTATGTGTTCAAGTAGTGGTCTAGTATCGCTCGAGGAACAAAACCTCGCTGAGGCTGCCTTTGAGGTATCTGTCTTATTGATAGTTCCATTACTTTGGTCAACTATATAGTGATATAGTAACTCTTTTGTGTAGTCACTATAACCAACACTTTTCCATGTTGTGATGTCATCAAGATTCATTGGCAAAGTTTTGTTTATTTTTTTCACTAGTATGAATAATGATTCGTCGCTCGTGTTTGCAAATGAAGACGAACTAATCACAATAATAGACAGAACTATTGACCTCAAAATACTAATTATCATTAATTACTCCAGATTTGAAAAGCAAAAGGCATAATATACCTTTTTTTGAAAACACTAAGAGAGGTAATGTGTGATATGACTATGTAGCCATAGTTGCACCATTCCGAATACATGAATTGTGTATTGTTTGTCTAATTTTTCTTCAAAAAATGTCCATATTTGCGAGGAAATATAGGACCACTAAGCCAGATGCAATTAACACAACGTACCTCCCTAAAACAAAGCCATCCTTCAAATCCTGCTTTAATTGCCCTTGTTTTGAGTTTTTAGATCTTTTAACAAATGTCCACCATATCGGGATCACAACAATAACAACGATTAGTACAAGTAAGTCCTTCAATTCCATGTTATATGTTTCCTAAATAAAATATATCAATACAACACAGCGTAACCCGTGTCACCATTATTTTAGCTTAATTGTTTAACCGATATCTGGAACCTGACCAAGATCCCCGCCATGCCATAAGTAAAGGGCAAGAAGAGGCCCTGAGGTAGTTCTCATACTGTGAGGTGTCCACGACTTGTGATGAATTATAGTGCCACACTCTTTCTTTTCCCAGGACCCTTTGCCTTGCCTCCAAAGTGCCTCACTGAATGGTATATAGATTTCTTCAGCCTCATGCCTGTGGGCTGGGTAGTCTGTGTTTGGAGCAAGCAATAAGAAACCGCTAGCCACTTTATTACTAACTATCGGACCCCTTGTTCCTATCAATTCAGTGTGGGCATAATTGTCCAGAAATGATGCCCCAAAAGCTTCCTTGTTGTATGACTGCCTCCAATGCATATTGCCGGCATAGTCTTTCAATTTTTGAATAACCTTATTAGCTTTGTTAGCTTCATTCACATTAATTTCAGGCAAAAAGCTGAGTGCAGGAAAGGTAGTGCTTTCTAGTGCACGATATTTGAAAGATTTTGAAGGCCAATTTTCAAGAAAAGGGCTCAGAGTTTCGTTGTTAATTTGATATAAATACTCAGAAACAAGGTTATTAATGTCTTTGGTACAATCTAAATTATCTGGTTGTCTATTAATCATACAGTTTTACCCTCTAAATTTATAACAAGTACATCGGCGAAAACTACGCTATGCGCTAAATTAAGTGGTTAATGCCTAGCAGCACCCACTAATAGATTTAACAGTGTCATTGGTGCCTAAACAGCAATCAAAAGAGTTGTCTTTATCTTTACCTAAATTGGCTCTATAAATCGGTATGCCTTTTAATGTGTGAAAATTCTCCCATGGTATTCCTTGAGGGTCAAATACCCAATACTTATCTGACTCGGCATAGCAACAGTGCGCACCCTTTTCTTCGAAACTTTCTAAATTATTTTCATTAATGATTTTGTTGGCATTATCCAATTCTTCACTAGAATCCAACTCAAAACCTAGGTGGTTGAGTCCACTCTCATGACATCTATTTGAAATTGCAAAATTGACAGCCGGGTCTTCTATAATCCATTTAGCGTAATCGCTTTGTTTTACAGTAGGTAGAGCATCAAACATTGCCGAATAAAACTTTATGTTCTGTTCTATATCATTTACAGATAAATGGATATGCATTCTTTTCATGGGTATCTCCTTATAATTATTCAAACTAGTTGTTTTCTTTTGTGTGATTCATTCCTTGAAGTTTTGATTATAACTCAATATATCTGAATAAAATATTGCGAATTACCTTCCGTACATATTCAGTAATTCTGTTTGACACAATACTAATAAAAGCCGCAACTCATTACTGTTCAGTAATTACCAACTACAGACACTTCATATAATTATATTATTGCAGGTTATTTTTTTGGATTAAGTATCATTTCTGCAGCCTTTTCAGCAATCATCATTGTAGGTGCATTTGTATTTCCTGAAACTATCTCAGGCATAATTGAGGCATCAACAACTCTTAACCCTGATACTCCATAAACTCTTAGCTGATCATCAACTACACTACTAGTGTCATTACCCATCTTGCATGTTCCTACTGGATGGTATATGCTTTGACTGTTGTATTTTGCCGCCTCAAGTAGTTGGTTATCGCTATTATATGAATGTCCAGGAATGTATTCATCAGTGATATATTTTTTTAATGTTGTGGATTGGGCAATTTTTCTTGCCACTTTGATTGACTCAACTGCAATCTTCTGGTCATTCTTCGTAGACAAATAGTTTGGAATAATTGTTGGTGGTTGGAGTGGGTCAGAGGAGTTGATTCTTACTTCACCACGACTTTCTGGACGCAGGGTACAGACTGACATTGTAAATGCAGAGAATGGGTGGACACCATCGCCAGGCTTGTCTGCACTTAGTGGTTGCATATGAAATTGTATATTTGGCCTAGATCCGTCTTGTTTGGTATTAGTGAAAACATAAACCTGGCTAGCACTCAATGTTAAAGGTCCAGTCCTAAATAAGATATATTGCAATCCAATTAAGGCCTTTTTCCACCACCTATTAAGTTCATCATTAAGGGTTCTAGTATTCGTTTTAAATACCAACCTGATCTGTAGATGGTCTTGAAGATTTTTTCCTACAGCTGGATTATCGTGAATAACTTCAATGCCGAGTTTTTTTAGTGATTTTCCGTCACCTATTCCTGAAAGTTGTAGTATATGTGGAGTTCCAATAGAGCCAGAAGACAAAATTACTTCACAATTAGAGTAGTATTGTTTTTCTTGTTTATTGTGAATACACTTCACACCAACAACTTTTTTCTCAGAAAAAATTAATTTGCTAACGTGACATCTATTTAAAATTGTCAGATTTTTTCTATTCCTAATTTTTTTTCTCAAAAAGGACCTATACGAACTCCTTCTAAATCCTTTGAATGAGGTTTGTTGAAAATACCCAACCCCTTCTTGTTCTTCGGAATTACAATCTGCGTTATAAGGTATGCCAATTTCTTGAGAGCCTTGGATAAAATATTCAGCAATTTTTCTTTTCAATCTAAGGTTTGAAACTTTAAGTTCGCCATTAACACCATGATATTTACTTTCGCCATTCTCCTGGCATTCAGATTTTGTGAAGTAAGGCAATATGTCATCATAACCCCAGCCCTTGTTACCCAAATCTTCCCATCGATCATAATCATGACGATCTCCTCTTATATATAGAAGACCATTTAGGGCACTTGAGCCACCAAGCACCTTCCCTCTTGGCCAATCAATACGCCTGTTATTGACGCCTTTATCTCTCTCTAATCTATACATCCAATCAAACTTAGGATTATTCATGGTATTAAAATAGCCGACTGGTATATGGAGCCATAAGTTATTATCTTTGCCACCTGCTTCAAGTAGCAGAACATTAATCTTTGGGTCGGTGGAAAGTCTATTGGCTAACAAACATCCCGCTGACCCAGCGCCAATTATGATGTAATCATATGTCATTTTTTTTCTAAGTATATTTTTGCTCATATAAGATATTTATTGATTATATATGAATTAAAATATTTTTTTTCAATTATATGAATTCATATATATAAATTAATGTATACTAGTTCTTGATTTAGTTCATTTATGATATGATTTATAGAGCTTATAGAACAAAATCAATGACGTTATATTAAACAGAGGAGAAAGAAGATGTTAAAAAATAAATATGTTTTAATGCTTACCGCGATACTAGCTTTTAGTTTTAGTTCTAGCGCAATGGCAGTTACAAAAATGAAAATACAATCTGTCATAGGTAGCAGTACTAGTGAAGTTGTCATGCTCAAAGAGTTTGCGGCTAATGTCGCTACTCTAACTAATGGTAGAGTGTTAATGGAGATAGTACCTGGTGGTTCTGTTGTTCCTAACAACGATGTACTAGATGCAGTAGATGCTGGTTTGCTTGATGGCGGATTCGCATGGACTCATTACTGGTCAGGCAAGCACCCAGCAGCAATGCTGTTTGGTTCCCCTGTTGCAGGTGCAGGTGTTGGTATTGATAATATCGCATGGGTTTCTTGGTTCCATAGTGCTGGTGGTAAAGAGCTTTATGATCAACTATGGGATGAAATGGGTATGAACGTTCATGGTCTCATGTTGCAGCCAGTTGGACCTGAAGCGCTTGGTTGGTTTAAAGAGCCAATTAATAACATGGATGACTTCCGTAAACTAAGATTCCGCACACCTCCAGGAATACCTGGTCAAACATACAAGGATATTGGTGTTGCTTCTGTTGCTATGGGTGGTGGAGATATTCTACCTGCACTTGAAAAAGGTGTAATCGATGCAGCAGAATGGTGTTGCCCACAACCTGACAGAGACTTTGGTTTCCAAAAGGTTCTTAAGTACTACTACTTGCAAGGACTGCACCAGGTTGTTGTGAATGCTGATATGTATATTAATGGCGATGTTTGGAATAGCCTTTCTGATCATGATCAAGCTTCAATAAATATTGCTGCTGACGCTTCATTGATTCGTTCAATGTCTAACCGTATCTACCAAAACGGTTTAGCCTTGAAAGACTTGACAGAAAATTGGGGTGTACAGCTAATGGATACTCCAGCTGACTACTTCCCTGCCTACATGAACGCTGCTAAGGACACACTTGAAAAGAATGCTGCAGAAAACGCGTTCTTTGCTAAGGTCTGGCAATCACAGAAAGACTTTGCTAAGGTTGCGGTACCTTTCTGGGCTGGTTCACAAGCATCAAATGCTAAGCTAGGTAAAGCGTTTGCAGATACGTTAAAGTAAGCAATATCTGCGTTTAGTTGTTAATTGAGTTGCCAATAGTATTAATACTCTTGGCAACTTTTTTTAGCTATTATTTATTAAGCACTATTACACTAATACATATTGATTTAGTTGTTGACGGGTTAGATTAGTGAAATTGTTTAGTACAATACTGTAATATTCTTTATATTCTATTAATTTTTTGTAAATTGAATATAAAAAAAATTATAGATATATTTATTAAATGTAGAGCCAATAGACTTGCAATATTTTATAACCAGAATAGCAATGTTTTGCTTAACTAAAAGGTATACAACATGTCAGACGAGGAAGAATTTAACGATTTAGATATTACCGATGAAATGGTTGCCGAAGGGCGAACATATACTGGTGTTATGCCTGACGATATGCCTAAGTGGATGTCTAAGACAATTCTTGGGATTGACCTTTTTAGCTTAAGGGTTGGCCAGGCAGCTTGCTGGTTAACGGTACCAGTATTTTTGTCTATGTTTTATGAGGTCGTTGCGAGACATTTTTTTAATGCCCCAACTATGTGGGCGTATGACATTAGTAGAATGTTTGCTGGCGCCATGTTTATGCTCGGAGCTGGCTATGCTTTATCCAAAGGAATACATATTCGTGCTGACTTTATGTATCGTGACTGGCCAATCAGAATACAGGCATCAATTGATCTGACTTTGTATATATTATTTTATTTTCCTGGACTAACAGGTGCTACCTGGGCTTGTTACAATTACGCTCATAAATCTTGGTCGCAAATGGAAAGAGGAATGGATACTGCCTGGATGCCACTTCTGGGCCCAATAAAGACTGTTTTATTGATAGGCCTTGTGCTGCTATTGATACAAGGCATATCAGAGGTTCTAAAGTGCGTATACGCAGTTAAAAATAGGAGATGGCCATGACTCCAGAAGTACTAGGAATGCTTCTAATAGCTACAATGCTGTTTGCCATTTTTATTGGATTTCCAATCTCGTTTACTCTCATCTTTTTAGGTGTGCTCTTTGGCTATATTGGTTTTGGTAAGCTAGTCTTCTTTTTGATGACCTTTCATTTCTCTGCGAGCATGCTCGAACAGACACTTGCAGCAATACCTTTGTTTACCTTTATGGGTATTATGATGGAAAAAGCCAACCTGATGGAAAGGCTATTTACATCTGTACAGATGGCATTAGCTAGAACTAAGGGCTCATTATTTGTTGCAGTACTTTTTGTGTCAACTATATTTGGTGCAGCAACTGGTATTGTTGGAGCATCTGTCACCATCCTTGGGATCATGTCAGCTAAAACAATGAACAAGGCAAAGTATGATGTACGCTTAGCTGCTGGTTCAATTACTGCTGGCGGAACCCTAGGTATCTTGATACCGCCAAGCATCATGTTGGTCGTTATGGGACCTATATTAAATGTCCCTGTAACAGACCTGTTTGCTGCAGCAATCATGCCTGGCCTGATGCTAGCATCTCTCTATACTGGCTATACGCTTATTAGGTGCCACCTAAACCCATCATTGGGTCCTGTAGTACCTGAGGAGCTTCGCCCAACATCTATGAGAGAGGTTTGGATTGAGTTTTTTAAGGGGCTAGTACCTCCGGTCTTATTGGTGGGCTCATCTCTTGGAAGTATACTGTTCGGTCTAGCGACCCCTACTGAGGGTGCAGCTATGGGAGCTGTTGGATCAATATTATTAACATTAGCTTATCGCAAATTTACTTTCAAAAATTTCAAAAGTGCGCTATTAAAAACTCTAGAAATTACTACACTGATAATGATACTGGTTGCTGCATCTAACTTTTTTGGCTCAGTATTCTCAAAATTAGGCACACCAACAATGATAACTGAGTACTTGATGACGCTAGATTTACCACCTATGGTATTGCTACTGATCATAATGGCCTTTATCTTCTTGCTAGCATGGCCTCTAGAATGGGTGCCTATCGTGTTGATTATAATTCCAATAATATTACCTCTCATTGTTCAACTTGGTTTTGACCTTACCTGGTTTGCAATACTGGTTGCAGTAAACTTACAAACCGCATGGCTCTCCCCTCCTGTAGCTCTGTCTGCCTATTTTTTAAAGGGTGTTGTGCCTGAATGGGATTTGAAGGACATCTATAAAGGCATGATGCAGTTCATGGTGATTCAGGTGGTTGGTTTGACACTGATTGTATTGTTCCCTCAGATCGCCTTGTGGTTACCTAATTACTTGTACGGTAGTTAAAAAAATCAACTTAATGGGTACAGATTACCATGAAATTATTGATTATTGGTTTTCCGATAAAAGTAAAAAATATTGGTTCTTTTCAACGCCTGATGTGGATAAAGAGATTAAGTTTCTCTTTGAAGATGTCTGGATAAAAGCCTCAAAAGGTGGCCTTAGTGAGTGGCAAAATTCGCCTGAAGGAGCATTAGCCCTAATAATCGTACTGGACCAGTTCCCTCTCAACATGTTCAGAGGTGAGCCTAAAAGCTTTGACACTGAGAGTATGGCTTTGGATGTGGTTATTGCCGCTATAAATAATGGCTATGACAAAAAATTAACTAACGATAAATTAAAGTTTTTGTTTGTACCGCTTATGCATAGTGAAAATATTGAAAATCAAAATCTAGGAGTGAAGCTTTTTAAAAGATACGGCTTTGACTTACAGTGGCCAAAACACCACAGAGATTTAATTATAAGGTTCGGAAGATTCCCTCATAGGAACGAAATTCTAGGTAGGGAGAGTACTAATGATGAGATTGAATATTTAATTTCAGAGAGAGTATTTAAAGGCTAAATATACGCCGGTCAAGCTTTAGTTAATTTTGATGAATAACCGCGTAGGGCTATGCTCAAATTACCCAACCGCACTGTACTGTTTACGAATATATTCAATTTCGCTTGTATTGACATATGAGGTACGCAACTCAACAGCTTCATCATGATAAGTAAAACCGACACGACTAATTATTAAAATTGGAGAGTTAGCTTTAATTCCTAGCATTTTTGCAACATTACCTTGTGCAGGAATTGCTCTAATTCTTTCAGAACACTTTGATATAAAAACGTTAAACTTATTTTGATAAAGGTTGTATATAGTGTTATGACGATTGACAAATATTTCTTCATTTAATAATGGAAATTTAGCTGCAGAAACAACAATCTTGTCTACTGAATGAACCCTCCCTTTGAAAGCTAATTTATTGTAAATACTAAAAACCTTATTGTTTTCTATTGGTATATTTAATACATCTATTTCTTTGTCGCTTGCATCTTTCAGCTCGAAAGAGACACACTCAACCTCAGGGATATGTCTCTCATCACTGTCATGATTAACAATATGAAAATATTTAAAGAGGAAGCTAAGGTCGTCATGCTGACAAACAAATGTGCCTAGCCCCTGCTTTCTAACCAATATGCCTTCACTCTCTAGTACACCTATGGCCTTTCTTACTGTACCAATAGATACATTAAATAACTCTACAAGAGTTTTTTCATTAGGGATAAGTTGCCCCGGTCTTAAAGCTTCTTTGTAAAGACAATCAAATAATTCGTTCCTTATTTGAAGCCATAATGGCGTCTTACTGTTAGGGTCAATATTAAATTTAATATCTCTAATACTCATAATAATATCCTTTTGTTAATAGTGCGGCCTCAACACAACTTTTGCAGAGGACATTCGATCATTATGAAGCTCATTAAAAGCAAAACTTGCCTCAGACAAAGGGTACTCTTTTACCCATGACAAATTTCCAAAATCACCACTTCTTATTAATTTTAATGCAGACTTAAAGTCTTCCATGTTGTAGGTATAACAACCAACTAATTTAATCTCTTGAAGAGTTAGCTTTCTAATATTGACACTGCTTGTCCAGCTCTGTAGACCTACATTAACAATAACTCCGCCAGTTTTTATTGCCTCAAATGATAATGAGCTGGTTTTTTCACTACCCACACAGTCTATTATAACGTCAAACTCTTCATTTTTAACATTTTGAGTTATTGGGTTGGTTGCACTAACACCTACATGGTCTTTGACGCACTGGTGGCGAGCCAAGTTAGTCTCTAAGATTTGCATTTTTACACCATACGACTTTAGTAATAGCGAAGTCAAAAGGCCTATAGCTCCTGCACCAATTACTAAAACATGGCAATCCTTTATTGGCATGTAAGATTCCTTAATCGCAATGTCAACTGCATGCACCACTGTTGCTGCAGGCTCAGTTAAGGCTACATGGTTCGGGTTCATATCTGTTGGGGCCTCAATTAAACATTTCTCTGGTATGTTCATGTATTGCGCAAATGCCCCCTGTCTATTCATGCCTATCATGTCTCTGTCGCTACACAAGTTGTCACGCCCTTGCAAGCAATAACTACACACTCCACATGTAATTAATGGGTTACCTGTAACTATCTTGCCGCTATTCTTGCCGTCAACAATTTCCCCGCAAAACTCATGTCCCAAGATAAGCCCTGGTAATCTTCTGGGGTCATGTCCGTGATATGCATGCATATCAGAGCCACAGATACCTACTGATTCAATTCTGACCAAAACGTCATCTTCACGGTCAACTTGCGTTGAGTGATAATTTGGCTCGTATGTCATTTCATTGGGTGCGGTATAAACAACCGCTGCCATTTTATCTATCATTGTGCTGAAAAACCTCCATCTAGGAATACTGTTTGACCTGTAATATATGAATTAGCATCACTACATAGAAAGACACTGATACCGAATAAGTCATCTTCTTCACCGTTACGGTTCATCATTGTTTTGCCTGCTAAAACTTTTAACTTTTCAGGATCTTGAAATAGTGACTCGGTTAGCTTGGTGTGAAAAAATCCCGGCGCAATAGCGTTAACAAGTATGCCGGATTTAGAGTATGCCTGAGCTAATGCACGAGTCAGCTGCATCACTCCTCCCTTGCTTGCGCCGTAGGGAATGCTATTGTCGAAAGCCCTGATGGACTGCAAGGAAGCGATATTCATGATTCTTCCCCATCCATTTTCTTTCATCTTTTTAATAACCAATTGACTTAATTGATAGGGCGCAGTTAAGTTGATATCTATAGTTTTTTGCCAAGCACTAAGTGTCATCTCTTCAGCAGGAAGTCTGACATTAATGCCAGCGGCGTTAATTAAAATATCTATTTTTTTGGACACACCATAGATATGAGATAGCATCTCTTCTAATTTAGTTGAATTGGTAACATCAACTCGAAAAAATGCAGCTTGAGAGCCTAGTTCTTCTATCTCTTTTATGGTTTCATCTGCATTGTCATCTATGCTTGCAATCCAAACAAATGCCCCTGCACGGGCCAATGACAATGCTATCATTTTACCAACACCACTGCTGCCGCCAGTCACCAGGGCAATTTTATTGTCCAAAGAAAAATTTGCTAAATCCATACAATCTACTCCTGAACTGGGTTGCCCAAATCAAATGTTTCATTTGGAAAATATTTACTTAGTCTAACATCTGAAGCTCTAGCGTGCCCTTCCATCCCTTCAAGTCTAGATATTCTGGAAGCGTTTTGAGCAATATGCCTTGTTGATTCTCGGTCCATTCTCTGCCATGTCAGTACTTTCAAAAATTTGTGTGCCGATAATCCTCCCGAATAGCGTCCAGCGCCTTTGGTTGGTAATATGTGATTAGGCCCTGATGATTTGTCACCAAAAGTAACAGTAGTCTCTTCGCCTAAAAATAATGAGCCATAACAAGTCAAATTCTCCAACCACCATTCAAGATCTTCACACTGTACCTCAAGATGTTCAGATGCGTACTCGTCTGAAATACGAACAACCTCTTCTCTTGATTCACACAAGATAACCTCACCATAATCTCTCCAAGCGCAATAAGAAGCATCTTTTGCAGTTGGGGGTAATTTTTCAATATATTCTGGTATCAGTTTCATAACTTTTTCTGCTAAATCTCTTGATGTAGTAAAAAGCCAACCTGGAGACTCATGGCCATGCTCCATCTGACCAACAATATCAATCGCAACGACATCTGGGTCAGCAGTCTCATCAGCAATAACTGCTACCTCAGATGGGCCTGCAAATACGTCAATTCCTACCTTACCAAACAAAGTTCGTTTTGCCTCAGCAACAAATTTATTTCCAGGACCAACAATAATGTCAGCTTTTTTACCTGTAAAAAGACCATAAGTCATACTGGCAATAGCCTGAACTCCACCAAGAGTCATCATATAGTCAGCCCCAGCCGCTTTCATTGCATATAAAACATACGGATGTATGCTTTTTCCTTTAAAAGGTGTAGAGCAAGCAATAATGCATGGCACACCTGCAGCTTTTGCTGTAGCTATACTCATGTAAGCTGAAGCAATATGGGCATAACGACCGGTAGGGACATAGCAACCAGCTACATTGACAGGTAGAAGCTTTTGGCCTGCCTCTACGCCATTGTTTTTGCTATAAAACTCCTCTACTGAGTCGCGTTGCTCTTTAGCGAATTGGTAGACCTGCTTACAGGCAAAATCGATATCATCCTTAACACTCTGAGGGACATCAGCAATAATGGACTCTATATCATCTTTAGATAAAAGAATTTCACCTTCCCAGTTGTCAAGCTTTGATGCATAATCACGGACAGCTTGTTCTCCGTTTTTTTCTATATTAGATAGCATTGCATTAACAACCTCTTGTGCCTCTAATGTATTTGCTTCTGCTGTTTTATCAGCTTTTTTTAAGTATTCCATTTCTCTCCTTTGTCTAAATCTTATATAGTGATTATTATTTTAAATAATAATCAGTTATCAGTCTATTTTTTCCATACAGTTAAGCACTTTCATACAACCTAGTAAGCACAAACTCTTGATGCCCAAGAATTTCAGCCGCTGTCATTCTGCCATTAGCAGTACTGACTAGACTCTCTAGTAACTTGTCCCCTGCCTGGTCCAGATTTATATCACGATTTAGCAACCCTGTTACATCTACATCTATGTGCTCAGACATTGTCCTAACTGTCCTAGGGTTGGCACAAATCTTAATAACCGGCAATATTGGGTTGCCAATTATGTTGCCCTGTCCTGTAGGAAAAAAGTGCGCCACATAACCTGATGCGGCACACAGCGTTACCATCTCAGCGGCGGCAGAAGATGAATCCATAAACCATAGACCTTTACTTGTAGGCATTTCTGCTTTATCTAGTACACCATCCACAATACACTTCTTACCAATCTTTTGTATGTTACCAAGAGCCTTCTCTTCAATCGTGGTCAGACCTCCCTCTATGTTTCCTTTGGTTGGTTGTGATTCAGACAAGTCGTCAGTCTTAAATCTCTCTATCATGTCTTGATAGCGGTTGAACATGAACATAAACTCATCACCAACAGCTTTATTAGCACATCTAGCCTTAACCAGATGTTCTCCACCGGTTATCTCTGAAGTTTCGCCGAACAGTAAAGTGCTATCAATGTCATATAGCTTATCGAAAGCGTTGCCCACTGTCGGATTTGAGCCGAAACCTGAAGTTGTGTCTGACTCGCCACACTTGGTTGAAACCCATAGCTCACTAATGTCGCACGGCTCTCTTTGCAGTCCAGTAGCGTAATGAACCATGTCATAGGCAGCTTTTGAGGCCTCAGCAATTGTTTGGATGTCTCCTCTTTTTTCAATTGAGAATCCCTTTACAGGTTTCCCAGTTGCGGCAATACCGTCAACAATTTTATCGGTCCAACCTGGCTCAATACCTATAACAACCACAGCAGCAACGTTTGGATTTGAACCAGTACCAATCATAGTTCTGAAGTGTAGGTCAAGGTCCTCGCCAAACTGCAACCTTCCATAAGGATGCGGTAGTGCTATAGTACCTTTAATGTTGTTAGCAACAGCTTCACAGGCTGCATTCGATATATCGTCTACTGGCAAGATTACAACATAATTACGTATACCTACCCTATTATTTTCACGACGAAATCCATAAATTTTGTTATTTAAATTCATAATTACCACCTCTTTGTTTTTACGTTATGCACATGCAGATGATCCCCTGAAGCGATATTAGAAATTGTACGACCAATATCAGTACCGTATTTGATTACAGTTCCTCCCTCACTAATTTCTCTAATGGCTACCTTGTGACCAATAGGTATATCTTGATTTATCTTAATGTCTATAAGTTTATCCTGGTCCATTATCCAGCCCGTCAATGTGTCATTTGCCTTTAGATTTTCAACTGTTATGACCCCAACTGAGTCATTCTCATCGTGAACAATAAATTGAATCATTATGTCTCCTTGCTATAATATTAATATACAGTTGATAATAATTATGTTACATATATCAACTTAATTATATTATATCATATATATGTTTAAGTATATATAGAAATAATTGTATAACAATATAATTAGTTTAGTATATGACAGACAATACTTAAATAAAGAAGAAGATTTAGAGTTGGATTACTGGTCAGAAATAATCACAGTGAGAACTTGATATCAGCAGCTGCGAAAATAACATATACCTGAGTACATACTAAAAATGAGTAACAATGACAACACATACTGGATGATGAAATACTGATACAAGTGGTTTGAAACGCCACAGGATAGACACGAAAATCCAACATTTTTTAAGACAAATACATCAGTAGTAAATACTGTTTTAACTTTAAATTATGACATAACTAAAACTAATTCCTCATAAAATAGATACATAATTAAACTATAATATTTTTTTTATTTTTCCGGAGATTTTCGTGACTGTTTTAGCCGCTATTTTATTACTAATTATAATAATGGACCCAATCGGCAATGTTCCGATTTTTTTGAGCATCCTGAAAAACATTCCAATTGAAAGGCGAAGAAAAATATTAATTCGTGAGCTACTAATTGCTTTAATCGTTTTATTGTTTTTCATGTTTGTTGGTAGATATATTCTTCAAGTATTACAGATTGCCGAATCTTCCTTGGGTATTGCTGGGGGTATTATGTTGTTTATAATCGCAATCAATATGATTTTTCCTGGCACTAATAATATGTTCGTTCATAACGAAAAGATGGAGCCTCTAGTAGTGCCATTAGCTGTTCCATTGATAGCTGGACCTTCTGCAATTGCTGCTGTAATTCTTATGATGGCTCAAGAGCCCAATAGATGGAAGGAGTGGGTTTTTGCATTGATAATTGCTTGGCTTATTGCTGGTATTACCTTATTATCCTCTGAAACACTAGGAAGAAAGCTCGGCCAAAGGGCCCTTCTTGCTATTGAGAGATTGATGGGAATATTGCTAATGCTAGTTTCTGTTGATTTAATTATAGATGGTATTAAACAAACTTTTAATATTTAAAGCACGCGAAATTTGCACGAAATCGAAGATTTTGTAACGAAAAAAAAAGGACTCCATCGCTGGAATCCCTTTTAGAATATGGTGGGTCGTGAGCGATTTGAACGCTCGACCATCGGATTAAAAGTCCGGTGCT
>Ga0207990_1000252_pt1 | contig 31982 bp, 37 predicted proteins | sample ETNtaG_8_FD_185780 | JGI IMG/M metagenome (GOLD analysis project Ga0207990, IMG submission 185780) | Marine microbial and viral communities from oxygen minimum zone, Eastern Pacific Ocean - ETNP201406SV75 (SPAdes) (version 2) | ecosystem: Environmental > Aquatic > Marine > Oceanic ...
CGGCGTATCTTCTTGCATCATTTATATCGTCACTTAAAAGGCATCTTATGCCTGTGGATATGTCACTCAACCTTCCTGCTGCGTTGAGTCGTGGGGCAACACTAAAGCCTAAATCAGAGGCCTGCAAGGATTCTATCTTTCTGTTTGCTATATCCAGTAATGCCAAAATACCTACAGAGCATTGCTTATTCCTAATCCGTTTCACACCCTCTGCAATTAATATTCTGTTGTTCTGGTCTAGTTTAACTACATCTGCTACTGTACCAAGTGCTACCAAGTCAAGAACTTTTCTTAAATCTGGGAGCGGGATTTGGTTGGTATTAAAATAATTCGACTTGTCTAAGTGAGTCTTTAATGCTGAGAACAAATAAAAACAAACTCCAACGCCAGCTAAATTCTTGCTCCTAAAATCGCAACCTTCCAGATTTGGATTAATAATCGCGTCAGCATTTGGAAGTGTTTTACTGGGTAAATGATGATCAGTAATGATAACCTTTATTCCAAATGACTTTGCAAGCTCTGTTCCTGCATGACTAGATATTCCATTATCAACCGTTATAATTATATCTGGCTGTTTTTCTTCTCTTGCAAGTTCAACTATCTCTGGACTTAGACCATATCCATGATCAAAACGGTTAGGCACCAAGAAATCAACATACTTGGACCCCATCATCCTTAATGACTTTATTGCAACAACACTTGCAGTAGCCCCATCTGCATCGAAGTCACCTATTATTAGAATTCTTTTTTGACAGGTTAGAGCATCCTCAAGTATATTTAGTGCCTTATCTAAGTCGGCAAAACTAGGCCTTAAAAGATGAGCAAGCAACAAAGAAAGCTGTGATTCAGATACACTTCTAGCGGCATAAATCTTTTTTAAAAATATAGGTATATCGTCAGAATATGATTGAAATAGCGAATCGTCAACATCCCTAGTCAACATTGTAAACTGCACGAATATGGGAATCAAATGACTTGTCACTACCAAGAACTTTTGATTGACCTTTTAATTTATACGGACGATCAGTTCTACCATAAAAAAATGGAACATCTAGAGCTATATTGTTATCCTCAAATGATACTGAAGATGACCAATAAGTACTAGCCTTAGTATTTGGAAACAACCTAAGATCAATCAAAGGTTCATCGTCAGTATAAATTAACAGGCCACGTAATTCTGAAAGTGTTGGCAGTCTCCATTTATATATTCCACATATATACTTCTTGTTAAGGTCATCAATATATTTTTTAGAGTTGCACGATTCACCGAGAAAACAGTTACGGCTAAATTCTCCATTCTCAATGCCAGAAATTCCGTCGAACCAGGTGTAAGTATTTTGATTGTTCTGTATGCCCTTTTCAGTGACCTTAACTTCCCAAATTAAATTTGAATCACTATCAAGCACACATGACCAACTCTCGGCATTACTATTCAATATTTTTCCATTTTTTGAAATCTTTATAAATCCAGCACTAATATTAGTACAAAAAATAATCAAAAAAATCAACAAAGTAGATTTATTCATTGGTCCAATTAGTAATAAATAAGTTCATTATTCTTAACACAATACAGGCGTGACATTTCAACTCAATAGCGCTCTACATTCTACCATCAACGCTTTATATGTTGCAGTTACATACATACACTTTGACTAACTTTTTTTGTTTAATTTTGTATCTGAAAATATTAATAATATAACGCCAACAAATAGCAAAGCATCTGCCACATTAAATACTGGAAATGAAAGGTCTTGGTAGTGTAGACTGATAAAATCTTCTACAAAACCATAAAACACTCTATCAATCATGTTTCCCATGGCACCCGCCAGCATAAGGGTTAGTGAGCTCATTTTTACTAAGTTTGATGGGTCAACACGTAACATCCATATAGCTAGAATCACACTAGCAATAATAGACACTAAGGGTAGTAAATATCTTTGCCATGAAGTTAGATCTGAAAACAAGCTAAAAGCAGCACCATAGTTATGAACATGAGCTAGGTCAAAAAATGAGTTAACTAATACAAACTCAGCTAGCTCTAGCTGACTAGCAACAAATATTTTACTAATCTGATCAATAACTATTAATAAAATAACCAATAAAAAATAATGCTTATGATTCATTCGATAAGCTCCCATAATAACTACTAATTTTCAAAAATGAGTGATTAAATATACGCCCTAACAATAACCATTAATTATAATCAAAGCGTATATAATTGAGTACCAATAAATTGATTTAATTTCGGAGTTTTTATGGGTTTTCTTAAAGGTAAAAGAGCTTTAATTGTTGGTGTTGCATCAAACAGATCTATAGCTTGGGGTATAGCTGAGTCTATGTCTAAACAGGGTTGCGATATTGCTCTAACTTATCAGAACGATAAGCTTAAAAAGCGTGTCTTAAAGTGTGCTGAGGTTTGTAATTCAGATATAGTCATACCTTGTGATGTTTCTACGGACGAAGAAATACAAAGAACATTCAAACTACTAAAAAAATCGTGGGATAAATTTGATATTTTAGTGCACTCTGTTGCCTACGCGGATAGAGAGGAACTTGATGGCAACTATGTTGAGGTAACCACACGAGACGGCTTCCTGAAGGCACATGAAATTTCATCTTACAGTTTCACCGCTCTAGCAAAGGAGGCACTTCCAATGCTCAATAATAATGGCTCTTTGTTGACGTTATCATACCTCGGCGCCCAGAGAGCGATTCCTAACTACAATGTCATGGGCATAGCTAAGGCCTCTCTTGAGGCTAATGTTAGGTATATGGCTGCAGCTCTTGGAGAGGACAAAGGTATTCGTGTCAATGCCGTATCAGCTGGACCAATTAAAACTCTCGCAGCTAGCGGTATAAGAAACTTTGGCAAGTTATTAGATTACGCTGCTAGTAGCTCTGCACTTAAGCGCAACATTACTATAGAAGAGGTTGGCAATGCTTCAGCATTTTTGTGTTCAGACTTAGCCTCTGGAATTACCGGGGAAGTAGTATATATAGATGCAGGATACAACTTCTACGAAAAAGGTGCAGACCTTGATCTATAAATAATCTGAGAAAATTTTAACCTCTCCATTGTCCTTCAGAGATTTTAAAATACTGCTAAAAATTTCATCCGATTCAAAGCCAATAATAGCTCTACCTAAGTCTGGACTTGGCTCTGTATTTGATGTTTTAACTGCATTCAACCTTAGAACAATGCTGATACGGTCATTAAGGCTCTGAGAACTGTAGATTGGCGCTCCGTCTGTAGGCTTAGGCAGCGAAAATACTCTGTTTACGATGTCAGCACCTTCGCTCTGAGAGTTTCTATTAACCCAACCGACTTCTTTCCATTTCAATTTATTATCGACCACAAATGATTTTGCTGCTGTCTCGTTATTTGTTTCAAAAATATCGACAACTTTATTGGCTAAATTATCAGTAAGGGATTTAGCTTGGATTGTCTTTAAGAGGGTATTAATTTCAGTACTAACTTCAGATAAATCTTTTTGCCTCTTTGCTTTCTTTTGGTTCAGACTTAAAACTACAGATTTATTTAATTCTAGCTCAATAACCTCAGAATTTTCACCCTTATTGATGACCACATCACTAAACGCAGCCTTGACAAAAGATGGATCATATTCAGTACTAGATTGATTAAAAAACTCAGATTCGTTTATAGTTAAATTTAACTGCTCTGCTGCCTCATCCAAACTAAGCTCATAGCTTAAGTTTGTTAATTCGTCAGCGATATTATATAGCTCTTTTTGTGCTGCCCTTTGTGTTGCCAGCTCAACCAATTCATCATGAACTGAATCGAATGACTTTAGTGTACTTGCGTTGATCGTATTTAGCTTAATTATGTGATAACCAAATTCTGATTTTACTGGCGAACTCAACTGACCTTCTGACATACTAAATACTGTCGACTCAAATTCGGGAACCATTACTCCCTTTGTAAAAAAACCTAAATCACCTGCACTATCTTTGGATCCAGTATCCAGGGAATAATTTTGAGCCAGTTCAGAGAAACTTGAACCACTCTCTAGAAGCTCTGCAACCTTTTTAGCAGTCTCTTCTGTTTCAACCAATATGTGCTGAGCCTTTCTCTCCTCTTCAGTTGAGAAACGCTCCTGTTCATCTTCATACAGGTTGGCTAGCTCGTCCTCAGATACACTTACGCCTTGTGCTATTTCATCGACAGAAAGCTCTATATAATCAACCTTAACTTGTTGAGGCTCGAAGAATAAAGATTTGTTTTCATCAAAATATACTTGAATTTCTTCTACGCTAACTTTTACTTGATCTAAGTAGTCATTGGCGTCTATCTGTATGTAGCTGAATGAGCGCTTCTGGTCATTCAATTTTTGTAATTTTTCAAGTGCCGAAGGTGTCATAAAAGAAGACCCCAATAAGTTATACTTTATTTGGTTCTGGGTAATTTCTTTTAGTCTGATTGATTCGTAAGCTGCAGCACTATAGCCATTTAGTCTAAGTATTTGTTCGTACTTTTCTATTGAAAATGTTCCATCCTCGTGGAATAAATCGTTTGCCTGAATTACAATTTGTAATTCGTCAGTAGCGGTAGCGTACCCTAACCTCTCAGCAAGCTGGCTCAAGAGTCGCTGGTTAATCATAGTCTCAATGGTTGATTGCTTAACTAGGTTGTCAATTTGTGGGTCATATTGGTCACCTAACTGTTGCTGAAGGCGTCTCTTGTTGGTATTAAATTCAATTAAAAATGCATTCTGTGCAATTTCATCGTCATTAACAACTGCAACTACAATATTTGAAGTCCCAGTAAAGTACTGATTGATGCCAAATAGCGCAAAAGGAATGGTTATAAGGCCTACAATCAAATATGCGACCCAACCTTTGGATTTGTTTTTTATAGCACTTAACATAATGTCATACAATGATAGCGGAGCTAATGGTAGTAATAATATCTAGTATTATTGTTTATAAATCAAATACTTATAAAGAATATACAATGTTTATTCCTACTACAAATAACGCTACGCTTTTGCTGTTATATAGTTTGAAAAAGAGAATTATACATAATTATTTTGCCGAAGCCACTGCCAACTGATTTTGTTAGATGTAAAGTATAGAAAAAAATTTCAGTATTAAAATAAATGAAGATGTTATATGGCTAGATCTGTAGTCCACATTTTTGCTGTATCTCATTAATTGTTTTTGTAATTACTCGCGAAATTTCAAAATTTGAACTCTCACCCTTGCTGACTTTAGCGATGAAATCATCAACCATAAGTTTGTACTGGTTACAACCTGGAAAACTAATTTTTTCGCCTTTGTCTAGCCCACCACCTTTAGACCAGTAAGCGTGAGTCACTTCAGGCGGATTAAATGGCACATTGAGTTTAGCCCAACCTCCATCCCCTAATACTAATAAAGATTGGCAAAGTACTGCTTCACTGGACACAGAAAAACTCAAAACCTCACCATTTGGCCATCTTAAGGTTGCGTCAACCTGACCCTCAATACCAAACTTATTACTCGGCCTTGACTCAGCTGAAATGACTTCTGGTGCGCCTCCAAAAATTAAACAACCAGTGAGAATAGCGTAGCATCCAATATCATAAAGTGGTCCGCCGCCATAGTCTACTCTATTTCTATAGTTTCCTTCTGGCTGTGGAGGGTAACTGAAAACAACTTGTGCTGACTTTTTGTTTCCAATATCTACTCCTTTCAGCCATTGCCATTGTGGGTGGTGTCCTATCATATATGCCTCTTGAAAATAACAGCCACTATCTAAAGCTACAGACTCAAGCTCTGTTAACTCTTCTAGTGTCAGCGCTACGGGCTTTTCACATAGAACATGTTTTCCTGCTTTGAGGGCTTTAATTGAGTAAGGCACATGTAGATGATTAGGGAGAGGTATATATATGGCGTCTATGGAGGAATCTGACAGTAGCTCCTCATAGTCTACCTCGGCAGAGTTATTATAAATTTCTGGTAATATTTCTTTGCCAGGATTACTTCTACCTATATGACTAATTTCATGGCCTGCCTCAAGAATAGCTGGTGAAAGCCATTCTCTGGCTATTTTCGCCTCGCCTAATATACCAAATCTCATCTTATCAAACTAATTATATTTTAATATGTTAAATTTCATGCAAGTATAGCATGACGATCTATATATAAACTACTTAACAGATAACAATGTTAATAGAAAATATATAATTAATTTTTCCATTAATGTTGAGACTAACTAAACTGGGTTAGTTGGATTAACAGAAAACAAAAAAGGTAGCCAGTTGGCTACCTTTTAGTTTTGCAATAGTTGCAAATAATATGGCGATCCGGAAGGGATTTGAACCCTCGACATCCTGCGTGACAGGCAGGCACTCTAACCAGCTGAGCTACCGGACCGAAATGTTTTTTTTGGTGGGCGCTACAAGACTTGAACTTGTGACCCTCGCCTTGTAAGGGCGATGCTCTCCCAACTGAGCTAAGCGCCCAAAAAAAAATACCCTAAACTCGTCTATCGAGCAAGGGCATATTATACTCAAATATTTTAAGAATTAACTGATTCTTTTAGTAATTTTCCTGCCTTAAATGCGGGCACCTTGCTTGCTGCAATTTGGATAGCAGCACCTGTCTGTGGATTGCGTCCAGTGCGGGCTGCACGATTCCTAACAAGGAAACTTCCAAACCCAGTAATTGCTACACTATCACCTCCAGCCAGTGCTGAAGTTATAGAGCTAGTTGTTGCGTCCAACGCTCGAGCTGCATCTGCTTTAGTCAAACCTGTGCTCTGTGCTATTGACGCTACTAAATCTGATTTATTCATTTTTTTCTCCTTTAATTAGTTGAAATCTAAACTTTAGATAATTGGCTTTAAAATTAGGACTTTTATTTATAAAACCCGTAGCCTGATTATCCATTAAACACTTATGGTGTCAATGTTTTTTTAGAAAATATTTCAAAATAATACGCATTCTAACTTTTAGTTAAATTATCAATCAATGGTAGGACCTCGTCTTCCCAAATTTTTCTAGTCATCTGACCTATACGTTTGTATCTTATAGAGCCATTTTTATCAACAATGAACGTTTCTGGGGTAGCATACACTCCTAATTCAAGTCCTAACTTACCTATAGGGTCAAAAATTATCAGGTCATAGGGGTTTTTTAAGATATCTAAATACTGATTAGCATCATTTTTTGTGTCTTTGTAGTTTACTCCAACCATTTGCAATGTATCGTTATTTGCAATGTTGTTTAGCATCTCATGTTCAGCCCTACATGTGACACACCATGACGCCCACACATTTACTAAAGATATTTTGTTTATTAATTTATCATGGGTGCTATATATATCTCCTGTATTGAAATCCTCTACCTCTAGATTTGGAAAAGTTTTACCAATTAATGGGGAAGGTAATTTTTTAGGGTCAAGATCAAGACCTACATACAGAAAACCGACTAATACCACAAATAAAATCAGTGGAATAAACTTATTCATTACTGACTGGACTTAAGAAGAGCTTCGGCAACCTCAGGTGGCATATAGTTTTCGTCATGCTTGGCAAGAACCTCTGTGGCCACAAAAGAGCCATTAGAAAGAGATCCTGTAGTGATAATTCCCTGACCTTCCCTAAACAGGTCTGGCAATATTCCGACGTACTCAATACCGAATGAATTTACATTGTCTGTTACATCAAAGTTCACCTTCATGCCGTCACGCTTAACTGTACCGTTAGCGACTAGACCCCCTAAGCGAAAACTTTTACCAATAGGGGCCTTCCCTTCTACAACTTCGGTTGGAGAATAGAAGTAATTAGTGTTACTCCCTAGAGCCTTAAATAGTAATGAGATTGCTAAAATAGCACCAGCTATCAATAGTGCAACAAAAACCATCCTGTTCTGTCTTTTTGTCATTATTATTGGTTCTCTCTGGAATATTTAACTCTAAGTTGTGACATTATGTTTTTATGAATAGTGCTCGTACGAATAAATAGTACAGCTATAACTATAAGAACCACTAAATAAGAAAACCAAATAAAAAAAGCGTTTTTACCGAATGGTAGGAACGAAAAGTATTCTACAAAATTCATACCGAATCCTCCATAATTATTGTCTTAACCCAGCGTGAGTTTTGCTCTCTAATTAACATCTCATCACGAGCCCTCATAAGCATCAAGGCTCCATACATTAAGCCAAACGCTACAAACATAACAAACAAAGGCCAAATCATAGACCCATCTATGGCCGGTTTTGAAATTTTTTCAACGGTACTAATCGATGCACCTTGATGCAATGTATTCCACCATTCTACTGAGTATTTAATAATTGGTAGGTTAATTAATCCTACAATTGCTAAGATAGCGCTAGCCTTTGAAGCAGTTTTAGGGTTGTCAAAAGCATTACCAAGTGACATATAGGCAAGATATAAAAATAACAGCACTAACTCAGACGTTAGTCTTGCATCCCATACCCACCAAGTGCCCCACATTGGCTTGCCCCAAACTGCACCAGTTACAAGGGCCAAGAATGTAAAGCTAGCACCTATTGGGGCTGAAACTTTGGCTACAACATTGGCTAACTTTATTTGCCATATAAGCCCAATACCGCTTGCAACTGCCATCACAAAATATACGAACATGGACATACTTGCACTTGGCACATGGACAAACATGATTCTATAGGTTTCACCCTGCTGGTAGTCAGGCGGAACAACGAATAGGCCTCCATATATACCTATAAAGCATAATGCTAGGCAGGGATAAAGTAGCCAGGGTATGATTTTATTTGATTTTAAGTAAAAATTTTGGGGTGAAGCAAACGCTTGTATCCATTTCCACATACTTTATTTAGTTAGTACAAAAAAACACTATTTTAACAACTTGTGTGCAACATTGTCACGTAAATATACTGGCATGACGGGTCCATTGCTCATTTTTATTCCGCTATCTATACTTTCAAGGGCCAAGTCTATTAAGTATGTTGCCTGGGGATAAAAGTCTAATTTGTAATTCTCAATGCCACTTTTTAGAGGCAACTCTTTATAAGCACTCCAGCCAGTTCCAACGCCAATATAAGTATCCCCAAGAGTGTCTACCTCATTTGGTTTTTTTAAACTTTCGTTGTGAAGTATATTATCTTGATAATAACCCCAATAAACCTCTCCCATCCTAGCATCAATGGCAATTGCCACTTTTTCACTATTATATTTTTTTCTTGCCCCATAGCCTAACACTTCAAGAGTTGAGAAGCCTAGTGTTGGCAGGTTGTTTGCAAATGAAATGCCCTGAACTACGCCTATGCAAATCCTGACTCCAGTGAAGGCTCCTGGTCCGCGAGTATATACAATTCCATCCAGGTCAGAAATGCCTAAGGATGCCTCTTCTAACACCTCATCACAGAGAGGCAGTATCAAACCAGAACTTTTTTCCACACCCTTTACAAAACGATCAATCTTTATATTGCCTGAATAAAGGCTCACTGAGCAAACCTCAGTACATGTGTCAATAGCTAGTAAATTCATCGAACAGATTATAATTTAAATAAATCAATATACAATTTTTTTATATTTATTAAATAGTGAAAGCACTAACTTCGTTCTTTTTCTTAACCTATCTGGGTGTTTTTTCGGGTGAAAATAGCTTGGACCCTTTAATAGTGCAACCAGGGTTGCCATCTCTTCAAGTGACATCGAATTAAGTGGCTTATTAAAATAGAATAAAGATGCATTACCAAATCCGTTTATTGCTTTACCTTTGTCATGCCCCAGATAAACCGTATTCATATATCGATTAAGGATATATTCTTTGTCAAAGGAGAGCTCTAACAGCATAGACATTAATGCTTCCTTTAGCTTGCGACTAATTGTCTGTTCTCTTGTCAGTATTGTATTTTTTATTAGTTGCTGAGTTATTGTACTAGCACCTCTTATAGATTTATCATACAAATAATGATCACGAATTACTCGAACTATTTCCTTAAAGTCTACCCCGTTATGCTGAAAAAATGATTGATCCTCTATAATCAATAACATATTAATAAGAGCTATTGGCTGTTCCTCATAAGTGTACAGCTGACCTTCACTCTGAATTGGCTTTGAAAATCTACCCAGCACCACGTCGTTAAGGTAAACCAAATACAACACAAAAAACAGAACATTAAATAATGTTAGATACTTTAACCATTTAGTAGTTGTAGATTTATTAGTCAAACTAAGATTAATAACATAAAATTACTTTGATTTTATCAAAAACAGATTATTACAAACCTGTTCCTACAATATCTTGCATTTATCAATACACTAATCTTTGAATAATATTAAGTCAAACATATTGGTAAAAAACATAATGCAAACAATTGTTAAACCAGTAAAACTAGTATAAAATACCCACTTCCTTGCTTGAGGGCGCGGTGTCCCAAGCTATTTAATATAACCATAAGGAGAAAGAACTCATGAGACACTATGAGATAACACTCATTGTGCACCCTGACCAATCAAGTCAGGTAGACACAATGATAGAAAAATACAAAGAAATCATCACCTCTGGTGGTGGTAATATTCATAGGCAAGAGGACTGGGGTCGCAAGCACCTAGCCTACCCTATCAAAAAAATATACAAAGCGCACTATCTAATGCTCAACGTTGAGTGTGATAAAGATACCCTCGATAAGCTTAATTATAACTTCCGTTTTAACGATGCTATTTTAAGAAATTTAATCATTTCAACAAATGGAGCAATTACCGAGCCTTCAATTATGATGGCTGAGGATGAGAAAAAGAAGGAGGCAACTAATAATGGCTAAGCAAATAAAAAAGAGAAGGCGTAAACCACTCATTAAAATCAATCAGTTCTGTCGCTTCACAGCTAGCGGTGTAAAGGAAATTGACTATAAAGATATTGGCACACTATTAAAGAATATTGACGAGAGTGGTAAAATTACTCCATCAAGAATGACCGGTACCTGCGCTAAATTTCAGCGCCAGTTGACTACTGCAATCAAAAGGGCTAGATTCCTAGCATTGATTCCTTATACTGATAAGCACAAGAAATAGGAGCTACTGATGCAAGTAATTTTATTAGAAAAAAACCAAAAACTAGGAAACCTAGGTGATGTAGCCAATGTTAAGTCTGGCTATGCGCGTAATTTCTTAATTCCACAAGGTAAAGCTAAACCAGCAACCAAAACTAACATAGCAGAGTTCGAGCTCATCAAGGCTGAACTAGTGGCTAGAGAGGCTGACATATTGTCAACTGCTCAGAGCCTTGAGGCAGCTATGATAGATATAGTTTGCACTATCAAAGCCAACGCCAGTGAGGAAGGAAAGCTTTATGGATCTGTCAGCTCTAGTGATATTGTTTCTAGCCTTGTAGCAATGGGTCATGAGGTTGAAAAGAGGGACATTAATATGCCTGAAGCTATTCGTCATGTAGGTGAATACCAGGTTAGTGTTGCACTTCATGCTGATATTGTTGTGAATATTAAAGTTATAGTCGAAGCCTCAGAAGAAGAGCATCAATGAGTTCAGAGTTTGACTAAAAAATGCGTAAAATTAAAACCCTCTAACGAGGGTTTTTTTTAACACTAAAATTAGTTAATGGATATTGAAAAGGTAAAAATTCCTCCAAGTTCTATAGACTCTGAGCAATCTGTTCTGGGTGGTTTGCTTCTACATAACGATGCCTGGGACAATGTTGCAGATATACTTACAGAGTCTGATTTTTATAATTCATCTCACAAAATAATATTCAATGCTATTGTTCTTCTTCTTGAGCATGGAAAACCAGCCGACATACTAACAGTTAAGGAGCAGGTAAAAAAAACAGGTGACGAAGAAACCATTGGAGGATTCCAGTATCTCGCTAGTATTGCTGAAAATACTCCAAGCATATCTAACATTGAGGCTTACGCAAAGCATGTACGTGAACTTTCCGTTTACCGCCAACTTATATCTGTTAGTCAAGAAATTGCAAACTCAGCTTACAATCCAAAAAATATCGAAGTCCAAGAATTGATTGATCTTTCTGAGAAGAGAATATTTGAAATTGCTGAACAGGTTAGTCGCAAAAAGAATGACATCATTAATGTAAAAGATATCATTAAGGATGTAGTAAACCGTGTTCAGGAGATGCAAGAGTCTAGTGGTGTTACTGGTTTAGAGACTGGTTTCTCTGGTCTAGATAAGCTGACCTCAGGTCTACAAAATGGTGACCTTATTATTGTGGCAGGTCGACCCTCTATGGGTAAAACTGCTTTCTCAATGAACGTGATTGAGAATGTTGCCATTACTAGCACAACACCTAAACCTGTTGCTGTTTTTTCACTAGAAATGCCCACTGAACAATTAGTAATGAGGATGATATCTTCATTTGGGCATATTGAGGGCTCAAAGCTTCGCGATGGCTCTATGACTGAAACTGATTGGAATAGCTTTAACCATGCAGTAAGAGCACTAGAAGAAAATATTGTCCTTATTGATGAAACACCATCCATAACTCCTACTGAAATCAGAGCAAAATGTAGACGACTGAAGAGGCAATACCCTGACCTATCGCTAGTAATGGTGGACTACTTACAATTAATGACGGTGCACGGCAAGAGTGAGAACAGGGTTCAAGAGATTTCAGAAATTTCTCGCTCATTGAAAGCCCTTGCGAAAGAAATTAATGTCCCAGTTATTGCAATTTCACAGCTTAACCGTGGTGTAGAATCACGCCCTAAAGGAGGCAAAGGCAGGATGCCGCAAATGTCTGACCTTCGTGAATCTGGTTCAATCGAGCAGGATGCTGACATTATCTGTTTTGTCTATCGTGATCAACAATACCATGACGATAATTATTCAAACCCTGAAGAGATTGGTAAGGCAGATCTGAAAATTGCCAAACACAGGAACGGACCTACAGGTAGTATAAAACTAGCCTTTGTCGGTGAATACGCAAGATTTGAAGATCTTGCTTTTGATGATCAGTTCCATGGAGTGTCTGACGATCAGATGGATACTGCATACCTTAACAATATAGCTAACTTCGACCAGGAACCGTTCTAAGCAATTAATCCTTACAGAGAGATATCTGATTAACCCAAATATCTTTAACCGATATCAATCAAGTTACATTATATGAATACCATTATTCAAATTAGCGATTGCCATATTGATGACTCACCGCAGACCATGGGTACTGATACCCACAACAATTTATCAAAAACTATAAATGAAATTGTTAATCACATTCCTGACGCACTAATAATTACAGGTGACTTGGCACATAACGGCTCCCTCAAGTCGTACAAAATAATTAAAAGCTACCTATCTAAACTAAACATTGACACTATAATTTTGCCCGGAAATCATGACAATATCGATAATATACTGAAGGAGTTTCCAAACAATTTATTACGTGAACATTGCTTAGGCAGTTGGGGCATTGTAAGTGCGTACTCCAAACAAGAGAATAAGGTTAGCGGATACCTAAGTGCTGAAGAGTTGTCTAAACTTAATGAAGCTCTCAATCTTTCCACTGCAAAGTATAACATTGTAATAATACATCACCCTCCCGTCCCAATGTGCAGTAGCTGGGATGACTCTTTGTCATTACAAAATATGGATGATTTTTTTGCTATTATCAATAAATATTCTAAGGTAAGGGCTATCCTTTGGGGTCATGCGCACCAATCAGCTGAGTTTAATTACAATGATATCACTCTCGTATCATGCCCTTCAACGGCCATCCAGTTTGACCAAGAAAGTAGGGTTGGTTTTAACCGATACCTACTTCATAATGATGGAAAATTTGAATACGAGACAAAATGGATTTGATTATTAATCAGGACTATTTAAGGTCTTTATACAACCAACAGTGCAGATCCGGTAGAAGTTACATCTGTTTGCAGTGAGACTAGGTTAAATAATAGTCACCCTTTCATGGCACATTGCTATGATATGGATATACAATGGGAACTTAACATGTTTTTGAACAGGTGGCTAGAGTATTGCTTAACAAGTTACCACGAATTAGACTGGCAACCCTATAACTAACTAACAATTTATGACCAAAAACAAACAACATAAGCTCGTTATTGCAATATCCTCTAGAGCCCTATTTGATCTTGATGAGTCGCACACAATTTATAAGGAGAAAGGCGTAGAGGCCTATGCAAAACATCAAGAAGAAAATGAAAATGTTGTGCTTAATCCTGGGGTTGGTTTTTCTTTGGTAAAAAAACTGTTAGCACTAAACAGCAATAAAACTCCTATTGACGTAATACTTTTGTCTAGAAATAGTGCTGATACAGGCTTGAGAGTCTTCAATTCTATAGAGCACTATGGCCTAAATATTACTCGCGCAGCATTCACTAGAGGGGAAAGTACTCACCCTTTTGTAGGGGCATTTGAGGCTGACTTATTTTTATCGAGTAACTATCAAGACGTACAAAAAGCCTTAGAATCAGGGTACGCAGCAGCCTCGATTGTTGGCACCGGAACAGTAAACAACAGTGAAACACAATTGCGCATAGCTTTCGATGGTGATGCAGTTATATTTTCTGATGAGGCAGAGAGAATTTTTCAAAAGAAAGGTCTTGAGGCCTTCGCTGAGAGTGAGAAGCTCTCAGCAGAAGTAGAACTGAAAGCTGGCCCGTTCAAGTGCTTCTTAGTTTCATTGCAAAAGATACAGTCAGCTTTCCCTGAAAAAAATAACCCCATCAGAACAGCTTTAGTTACTGCAAGGTCTGCACCCTCACACAAAAGAGTAATTCATACTATGCGCCAATGGGGCATACGTATAGATGAATCTTTTTTTCTAGGGGGGCTTGATAAAGGTGTATTCTTAAGAGAATTTGGTGCAGACATATTTTTTGACGACCAGCACCAGCACTGCAAATCCGCATCACAATATGTACCAACTGGGCACGTCCCTAGTGGAATAACAAACCAATAATAACTGTATGCTTGGATTTGATATTAAGGATTATTTGTTGTCTTGCCTAAGTACTTCAATAATCATTCTAAAAATAATATTGCCCTATTATTTCCTTGCTGAACTACTTTTATATCTTGATCTAATGCAAAACATTGCATTTATATTTGAGCCAATAAGCGATACATTGAATTTACCTGAAAAGTCAGCTTTAGCAATAGCTGTTGGTTTACTTTTTCATATGTATGGTGCCATAGCTATAGGTGCATCTATGGGCCTTAGCGTTTACGAGTGGACCATACTTGGCCTATTCTTAGGTGTTGCACATTCACTGCCAATTGAATCAGCAGTTCTAAAAAAACTAGGTATAGGCTGGGGGTTTTCAATTATATTTCGTCTATGTATGGCATATATTGTAATACTACCATTACAATATATATCTCCAGACCTGTTATTTGATAACCCTAACCATGTTCAACAACTAGTAATCCCAATTACACTAGTTGAAAATGCTAGTTTTTTTAGTTTTTCATATACTACCATTGCTAACGCACTAATACTTACAGGTGAAATTATTGTCATAGTTAGCTTTGCATTATTATTAAATCAGGTAATAAAGAATCTAAGCTTTGTTAAACGCTTAAACCATAATATGAGCCCTGTAATCTCTTTAACCACTGGAACGTTATTAGGAATAACGTTTGGCTCATCCATTCTAATAAAAGAGGCAAAATACTTAACCAAGAAACAGATTCTTTCAATAAGCTGCTTTCTAATGGTTGCCCATGCATTGATAGAGGATCCACTAATTTTTCTAGTCTTTGGAGCAAATTTATATGTACTAATTGGGTTTAGACTGATTCTTGCAATTATTGTATTTGTATGTATTTACTGTTTTTATGAAAAGTTTGTTGAACTTTTCATAACTAAATAATTGAATCTCCAAATATTTAACTAATCTTCATAGAACAACTAACTCACTTTAGTTGGTAAAATATACTTATTAATTATTCAATATTACTATATGTCTAAAAACATTCAAGCTATCCGTGGTATGAATGACCTACTGCCTAGTGACTCTAATTTATGGCTGTTTGTTGAAAAGACCATGTCTGATCTATTCATTTCTTATGGCTACAAATACATACGTACACCGTTAGTTGAAAAAACAGAAACTTTTTGCCGAGCTATAGGTGAGGCTACAGACATTGTTGAAAAAGAAATGTATACATGGAATGAAGAGAGTGGGGAGTCTCTAAGTCTTAGGCCCGAAGGCACAGCAGGATGTGTTAGGGCAATGATTGAACACAATTTACCAAGAGAAGGTATTCAGAAAGTTTTCTATCGCGGGCCAATGTTTAGGCATGAACGCCCTCAGAAAGGCAGGTACCGTCAATTCCACCAAATAGGGGTTGAGATTTTTGGCACAGATAAGTCAAAAATAGATGCTGAACTTATGGTAATGTCTCACTCACTGTGGCAGAAACTGGGATTAACAAATGTCACTTTGAACATTAATACCTTGGGTTCTTCCGATGCACGACAAAAATATAAAAATATACTAATAGATTACTTCAATGAATGCAAAAATAAACTTGATGAAGATAGTCTCAGGAGGCTGCAAACAAACCCTCTAAGGATTCTCGATAGCAAAAACCCTGACATGCAGTCAGTCATTGACGGCGCTCCCAAACTAATGGACCATCTAGATGAAAGTTCAAAACAACATTTTGAAGAATTCAAAAATTACCTAGAATACTTAGATATTCCCTACAAAATTGACACTAAGCTTGTTAGGGGATTGGATTACTATAATAGAACTGTATTCGAATGGACGACCAGAGATCTCGGCTCACAAGGTGCGATCTGTGCTGGAGGACGTTACGATGGCTTAGTTGAATTGATGGGAGGAAAACCCACCCCTGGAGTGGGTTTTGCTATAGGCATTGAAAGGATAGTTCTTTTGTTAGAACAAAAGGGGGTCGCCCTCCCCAAACCTACTTCAATTTACATAATTTCCTTAGGCAATGAGGCTCAACTTAAATCAATGAGAGTTGCTGAGGATTTACATAAAACATTACCAGACGTAATACTTTATAATGACATCGCTCTTGGTAATTCTAAGAACCAATTCAAAAAGGCAAACAAAGCTAATGCAGATTACGCACTGATTTTGGGTGATGATGAAATAAGTAATAACCAAATAAGCATAAAACCGTTGAAAGGCCAGGGTGAACAAACTACGATCGCTCTAGATAAACTAATCCAATATTTTAAGGAAGTGGTATGAAAAATTTTATTGAAGTAAGCAAAACTGAAGATGAACAGGTTGAGCAAATAAAGAAATGGCTTAAAGAAAACGGTATGCAAATTGTTACCGGTGTGGCTTTAGGTTTCGCTGCTATTTGGGGATGGGGATATTACCAAAATTATCAAAAAGAGCGATCAATTCAAGCTAGAACTTACTATTTATCTGTAGCATCTAGTCCTGATAATTTGAGTGCGTTCGAGGAACTGCAAAATAATTACTCAGGTAGCGACTACACTAATCAGGCCTCCTTGATGATGGCTAAACATTCTGTTGATCAAGGTAACTACAAACAAGGTTTGGACTTTCTGTTGCCTTTGTGGAGTTCAGATAATGAGTTTGTATCACACGCTTCCAGAATTAGATCTGCTTCTATCTATTTACATTTAAAGGATTTCGATAGTGCTATTTCAGCTTTAGATACAATAGATGAAGGCACATTCAAAGGCATCTATAGCTCAACCAGGGGCGACATATATCTTGAAAATGGAGATATTGATCTTGCTAAACAGCAATACCAGCAAGCATTAAATAATATTTCAGCTGATTCTAACCTTAACAACCTAATTAAGATCAAACTCAACGATCTTAATTAGATGCTCAATTTGTCATGGGTCTGCCTGTCATTTCATTAGTTGGACGACCCAATGTTGGTAAGTCCACTCTATTTAACCGTCTAAGCAGGTCTCGCCAAGCACTAGTTTCTGATTTTGAGGGCTTAACTCGTGACCGTCAGTATGCCGAAGTACTGTTAGAAGATGACATAGCGTGCACCATAATTGATACTGGTGGCCTTACAAACGAGACCAATATTGTCGATAGTGGAATCCAAGGACAGGTATTAAGTGCCCTAGAAGAGTCTGATGTAATCTACTTTATTTTGAGTGCTAGGGATGGAATTACAGGCCTTGATTTCGAAATCGCATCTCAATTAAGGAAATTAAAAAAAAATATTATATTGGTATGCAACAAAGCTGAAGGATTAAATCTTGAATTAGCAGCTGAGTTCTATGAGTTAGGTCTAGGGGAGCCGGTACTAATTGCTGCTGAACATGGCCAAGGTATAGAGTCTCTAATTGAACGCACTTTACCAGTTATTCCGGAACCAACACTCGACGAACAGGAAGTTGTTGAAGGTATTTCAGTTGCAGTTCTAGGAAGACCAAATGTGGGTAAATCAACCCTAATTAATAGAATCTTAGGTGAAGAGCGGGTACTTGCAATTGACTTACCAGGAACAACTCGTGACAGTATATATATACCATTTGAAAGGGAAGGACAAAAATATACTTTGATTGATACTGCAGGTATTCGTAGGAAACGAAGCACTCATCATAAAATTGAAAAATTTTCCATTATTAAAGCCATCGATTCACTAGAGAAGTCGCACGTAGTGATACTGGTTCTAGATGCAAGTGAAGGAGTAACTGAACAGGACGCAACCTTATTGGGTATGATCGCAGACAAGGGAAGAGCCCTACTCATCGCTATCAATAAGTGGGATGGATTAGATGACTACCAGAAACAAGAAGTTAAACGCAAACTTGAAGTCAAACTTTCTTTTGTAAATTATGCAAGCGTGCACTATATTTCAGCACTGCACGGTTCTGGAGTTGGAAAACTATTCGAGCCTATAAAAAAATCATTCAAGAGTGCTGGTGGGCAATACCCCACCTCTCTTCTAAACAAGATACTAGAAAAAGCCAATCAGGGTCATCAACCTCCTCCTGTAAAAGGCAGAAGATTAAAAGTAAAGTACGTCAATCAGTCTGATACTTTTCCTCCTACATTTACTTTTCATGGTAACCACCTAGAGAGCGTTCCTAAAGCCTATGAGCGGTATCTAATAAATTTGTTCATTAGGGAATTAAAACTAACAAATACGCCCATTAAAATTGAATATAAGAGTGGAGACAATCCATTTAAAGACAATAAAAATACTTTAACTGATAGGCAAAAAACTAAGCGCAGAAGGTTGATGAAATTTACTAAATCTAAGCGTTAATAAATTTAGTTTCTGCGCTTTTTTTATCTATAATGGCAATAATTTCACAGTAGGAATTATCTAAAATCTCGGCCTGAGATGGGTCATCACTGCAGGCACACCCAGACAATATTTCACAAAACAATACACCCATCTTTACTTCAATGCTGGATAAGGTCTCTTTAGATGATAAAATTATAGGCTCGAGTGTAGTCTGATCAATGACAGCACTATGATTACAGCAAGAACCTAATGGCAAATCTTCTAATTGTGTTGACTTTACAGCATCTTTAAAGAGCCTGGGAAAATCTTCACTACCCCAAGACTGAAGCGCCCTATCGAACACTATGCAGATAGAATTAAATTGTGAGCCTTGCTCGCAGCCTTTATAAAGCTTTCAAATAACGGATGACCGTCCCTGGGAGATGAAGTGAACTCTGGATGAAATTGACAAGCTACAAACCATGGATGGTCAGCTATTTCCACCATCTCAACCAAGCTCCCATCTGTAGACTTACCTGACACTAATAGTCCCGCTTCACTTATCTGACCTATTAGCTTATTATTAACTTCATATCGATGACGGTGGCGCTCAATTATAACGCTCTTTCCATAAACTTTTCTAGACAAAGTCCCCTTAACTATGGCGCACTCTTGACCACCAAGACGCATCGTTCCACCGAGATCAGATTCTTCGCTCCTAGTTTGTAGAACACCATCTTCGCCCTGCCATTCAGTAATTAAGCCTACAACAGGGTAAGGAGTTTCACTATTAAACTCAGTACTATTTGCTTTCTCCATATTGGCCATATTACGCGCAAACTCAATCACTGCAACTTGCAAACCCAAGCAAATACCTAAATAAGGAATGCTATTTTCACGGGCAAACCTGACGGTCGATATTTTTCCCTCAACCCCTCTAGTTCCAAAGCCTCCAGGAACAAGAATTGCACTCATTTCACTCAAACAGTCAGTGCCATTTTTTTCAATATCTTCAGAATCAAAATAATGTATGTTAACTTTTGTTTGTGTATGAACGCTGGCATGAATTAAAGCCTCTGATAATGACTTGTATGACTCGGTAAGATCCATATACTTGCCAACCATAGCTATATCAACAGTACTATTTGGGCTTTCTAATTTATCAATAACCTCATCCCAATCACTCAAATCAGTTTTCTTCTTACATTTAAGAGACAACTTATCTACAACTACATTATCTAGTCCCTGCTCATGTAGGATCCTGGGCACTTTGTAGATAGTGTCAACGTCTATTGAGGTAAAAACAGAGCCCTCCTCAACATTCGTAAATAAAGCTATCTTTTTACGCTCTGAGTCTGGCAGAGGCATCTCAGAGCGACATATTAATATGTCTGGCTGAATACCAATACCTCTAAGCTCTTTTACGGAGTGTTGGGTCGGCTTTGTCTTTAACTCCCCTGCCACACTGATATATGGCACCAGAGTTAAATGAATAAAAAGAGTATTCTCACGACCAATCTCAAGGCTCATTTGCCTTATTGACTCCATAAATGGTAAGGATTCAATGTCTCCTACAGTGCCTCCGATTTCCACCAGAGCAACATCCGAACCCTCCGCTCCTGCAATAGTGAGTCTCTTTATTTCGTCAGTGATGTGTGGAATTATTTGAATCGTTGCTCCTAGATAGTCGCCACGACGCTCACGCTGGATAACATTTTCATACACTCTACCAGCGGTGAAGTTATTTTTCTTTCCTAACTGAATACGAACAAATCTTTCATAGTGACCTAGATCAAGGTCTGTTTCTGCGCCATCCGAGGTTACAAATACCTCGCCATGCTGAAAAGGACTCATCGTTCCAGGATCAACGTTAATATAAGGATCAAGCTTAAGCATAGTCACATTAAGACCGCGAGATTCAAGGATAGATGCTAGTGATGCGCTTGCGATACCTTTGCCTAAAGAGGAAACAACACCGCCGGTAATGAAAATATATTTTGTTGCCATGAAAAGTAACAAAGTTGAAATGCTTATGATACCTTATTCGTGTAGAATGTGTGCCACTTGAAAATAATAATTTATTGATGCAATACAAGCAATTTTTTTCTCGCCTTTTTTTCTATCTTAAGGGGCATATTGGCAAGTTATTCTTTACCTCTGTAATGATGATTTTTGCCACCGCATTGGAAAGCTCTATCCCTGAAATTACTGGTCGAATTGTTGATGAGTTGTTCTCCACTGAGCGTCAAACTCAGACAGCTTTATTGTATGCATTCGCTATATTTTTTGTAATCGCAATTAGTTCTGTTTTTACTATAACTTCCACTGCAACCAATTCCTGGGTGTCAAATAAAGTTATTATGGATTTGCGTATTGACATGTTTACAAAACTAATTAAATTACCTAAATCTTATTTTGACAAACATGCTAGCGGAAAGATTCTTTCAAAGCTAACTTTTGATGTTGAGCAAATTGCAGCTGCAGCGTCAACAATTTGGCTTGTTTTTATTAAGTCTTCATTAAGTGTTGTTATTCTTACTGGCTACCTTTTTTATAAAAATTGGCAACTAAGCTTAACCCTTCTTGTTCTCCTTCCTTTGGTATTTTTTGCGGTAAAGTTTTCATCTAACCGTATGCGAAAAGCTTCCAGTAATGTACAAAATTCTATGGGCAAAATGACCCACCTTCTTGATGAAAATATAACCGGTAGCTCTGTAATCAAGATTTACCATGCCCAAAAACAAGAAAGTAATAAATTTTCCAAACTAATAACAAATATTCGTCATCAAAGATTTAAGGTAGACATGACGGCGGCCCTTAACACTGGTTTCGTTAATACTTTGATAGGGATTTCGTTGGGTGCTGTTGTTTATTTCTCTTCTACCCTACTACAAATGAGTGCAGGTGAGTTTTTGTCATTTTTTACCGCTATGGGGATGCTAGTTAAGCCTGCAAAAAGCTTAGTAAATATTAATAAACCTTTGCAGCTTGCTATGGCTGCAGGTGAAAGCGTGTTCGGCTTGATTGACGAAGACGAGGAAACTAATACTGGGAACGTGTTGCTTGAAAAGTCGAAAGGCAATATAAAGTTCAGCAATGTTTCGTTTGGATATAACTCTAATTCTGTTGTTCTATATAACATTGACCTTGATATTAAGTCAGGTGAAACTGTTGCTTTGGTGGGGACCACTGGTAGTGGAAAGACAACCATAATTCAATTACTTTCTCGTTTTTACATTCCTTCTGAGGGAGTAATATCAATTGATGACAGAGATATTAATACAATTGAGCTTAACTCGTTAAGATCTCAGATATCTTTCGTTGACCAGGATATGCGACTCTTTAACGATACGGTTAAAGGAAATATAGCTTTGGGTCAAAATGAAACAATGAGCGATGCACAAGTCGAACGTGCAGCCAAGATATCTAACTCATATGACTTCATTAATGAACTAATTGACCAGTTCAGTACTGAAATTGGTCAGAACGGTACTAAGCTTTCTGGTGGCCAAAGACAGCGACTTGCAATCGCACGCGCTATAGCTAAAGATTGCCCGATTTTGATCCTAGATGAGGCCACATCTTCACTTGATTCAGCTACCGAAAAACAGGTACAACAAGCTATTGATAAGATGCAAAAAGACAGAACAACAATTGTCATCGCTCATAGGCTAAGCACTGTTCAAAAAGCTGACAGAATCATTGTCCTTGATAAGGGCAAGATTGTAGAGCAAGGCTCTCACTTTGATTTACTAAAACAAAACGGTGAGTATGCAGTCCTTTATAAACGCCAGTTCGATAGTGATTAGTAAATAATTGCATCTTGGTTCACTTACTAGTACCTATGGTCAGTTTTATATTATAAAATTTACTACCTAATAATGCCGACTTACTGATGTTTTTATGTATTATGTTTGTGATCACAATAACTCAAAATATATTGACTTGGAGTATAGCACATGACTAATAAGTTAGCAATGTTCGACTGGAAAGATCCATTCTTTTTAGAAAGCCAGCTATCAGGAGAAGAAAAGTTAATTCGTGATACTGCTCACGATTACTGCCAACAGAGCCTCCTCCCTAGAATACTAATGGCGAACCGCAATGAGCATTTTGACCGCGATATTATGACTGAACTAGGTCAGCTTGGGTTTCTAGGCTCAACACTGCCTGAGAGCCAAGGTGGAAGTGAAGTAAGTTACGTTAGTTATGGGTTAATCGCAAGAGAGGTTGAACGAGTTGATAGTAGCTACCGTTCAGCAATGAGTGTCCAGTCATCACTAGTAATTCACCCAATATTTAGTTATGGTAGTGATGAACAAAAAACCAAATATTTACCAAACCTTATATCAGGTGAATGGATTGGATGTTTTGGTTTGACAGAGCCTAACTCTGGTAGCGACCCTGCATCAATGAGCACAAGAGCTGAAAAGGTGGATGGAGGTTATAAATTAACAGGCAATAAGATGTGGATTACAAATTCACCAATAGCCGATGTTTTTGTAATATGGGCAAAACTTGATGGTGTAATTCGTGGCTTTATATTAGATAAAGATATGCCCGGCTTAACTGCACCCAAGATAGAGGGAAAGTTTTCTCTAAGAGCTTCAATTACTGGTGAAATAGTTATGGAATCGGTATTTGTACCTGAAGCAAACATGTTTCCAGAGGTTGAGGGTCTTAAGGGTCCCTTTGGCTGTTTAAATAAGGCAAGATATGGGATATCATGGGGTGCAATTGGTGCTGCTGAATTCTGCTTTCATTCGGCAAGAAACTATACACTAGAGAGAAAACAATTTAATCGACCTTTAGCTGCAAATCAGCTAATTCAAAAGAAACTTGCTGATATGGATACAGAAATTGCTATCGCCCTTCAGGGTTGTCTACAGATGGGCAGGTTGATGGATGACGGGCAATGCCCTGTTGAACTCATATCCATGATGAAACGTAATAGCTGCGGTAAGGCTCTAGATATAGCAAGAACAGCACGCGATATGCATGGTGGATACGGTATAAACGATGAATTCGGTGTTATCCGCCACGTAATGAATCTTGAGGCTGTGAATACTTATGAAGGAACTCATGACGTTCATGCCCTTATTCTTGGCAGAGCGATTACCAATATACAAGCATTCTATTGATGCATGGTGCACTTGAAAATATAACAGTAATTGATTTAAGCAGGGTCTTAGCTGGGCCATGGGCATCACAAATGTTGGCTGACTTTGGAGCAACAGTTATTAAAGTTGAGAGGCCATATACTGGAGATGACACTCGATTCTGGGGTCCTCCATTTATAAAGAATAAAACTTCTCAACAGCCACCTCAGTCTGCGTACTATCATTGCACTAATCGGAACAAGAAATCTATAGCGATTGATATAGATAAACCCAAGGGCCAAGAAATCATCGTACAACTAATCAAGAAGGCTGACGTCGTTATAGAAAACTTCAAGGTAGGGGGTCTGGTCAAGTATGGACTAGACTACGAATCTATCAAGAAGATTAATTCTAATATTGTGTATTGCTCAATAACAGGGTTTGGTCAAAAAGGGCCTTCATCACATAGGGCAGGATACGATGCCATGATTCAAGGCGAGGGTGGCCTTATGAGTCTAACTGGTGAGAGCGAAGGTGATCCGATGAAGGTGGGTGTAGCGCTTGTAGATGTGATGGCAGGGCTATACTCTTGCAATGCCATATTAGCGTCCTTGATGGCTAGAGATAAGATTAAAAAGGGGCAATACATTGATATCTCTTTGCTTGATGTTCAGGCTGCAACTCTGGCAAACCAGGGAATGAACTACTTAGCAACAAAGAATAACCCAAAAAGGCATGGCAATAGTCACCCAAACATTGTTCCATACCAAACATTTAAAACGCTAGATGGTAGAATCATTCTTGCTATTGGTAACGACACTCAATTTTCAAAATTTTGTGAGTTGGCAGATTGCACGCATTTATCTATTGACCCTAAATACTCCTCTAACGAAAATAGAGTTAAAAATCGTGACAATCTGATTCCAAAACTCAAAGAAATATTAGAACTAAATACCACCATATGGTGGATTGCTGCTTTAGATAAGATTGGGGTCCCCTGTGGACCAGTAAATAAATTATCTCAGGTGTTTGACCATCCACAGATAAAGCATCGCAAAATAGTCAAACAGGTTCCTGATGTTGATGGCAAACCTGTGGACACTATAGCTTCACCAATAAACCTTTCTGAGACTCCATTACAGTACAACTCTGCATCTCCTGAACTTTCCCAGCACTGTGAAGAAATATTAAAGTCTGGCCTAGGTTATAGTGACGATGAAATATTAATACTTAAGCAATCAAAAATTGTATCTTAAATTAATCTATTAATAGCGTTACCAGAGTCCAACACGCTTCTAGCCATATCAGAGCCATCCTCGAGTGATTTAACTTTTTTTAGGTGCCACAGAATTAAGCTTGATGAGTACACCAAGCCATCATAAAACATACCTCTATCACCAGACAATGCAGACCTTCCTAAGTCTACCGTGTACTGTGCAAGCTCTTTAATGTTGCTATTGACTGTAAAATCACTTGGAAAGGAGATTGCACGAATGTTTTGTTTAATGCCTAAGGATGCCGGGTCAATGTCAACCCTTGAACGCTCCTCCGAACCGTCATAAGATATCATCAATCCCTTCTGCCTAAGAGATGGAACCACGCCACCCTCAACACCACGAATAAGTAAAGAGGTGTCCATACCAGCAAGGCTAACTAAATTAGCATAAATTGGTGGGTAAGGTTTATGAACGTAACCAAGTATGGAGTGGGTTCTTCTTCCTCTCAAGGGCCCAACCAGTGTCTCAATTGTATTAATCACAGTTCTCTTAACTATACGATTACGTAGGCCCACTAGGTCGTGTAAGCCTTCGCAATAACTCTTTTGATCAATATAACTCCATCCAATATTTGGGTCTTGGAGTCGGCCCTTTGCATCATAAGTTGAATGGTCCACGTTCATACCTAGAGCTTCATTAATATGGCGATGTGTTAATCCATATTTAGGTGAAACGCTGTCAAGTCCGTGAATTACAGATGCCAATCCCAACTCAGCTAGGAGTGGAGGCAGGAATGATGATATTGGAATTGATCTATTGTATCCACTATATGGGTCACCCAAATCAACTAAATCATCAACATCAACCTGTTGTTGGTCTGATTCAGATAAAACCGCAGAAAGTATGCCCTTATTCTCTTCCATTGTTTCACGTTTCATACGCAAAGCTATCAAAAAAATAGCCGCCTGAACATCATCTATTTCGCCACGAATTACTGCTCTCATGGCTTCTCTGGATTCCTCAAAATCTATATTTTTACTAAGATCTGGTCCTGTAGCAATGCGCTGGATAATTGAATGTATTAATTCTTGTGAATTCATCTTTTGCTATATCTGAATGTATATACTGGTATTTTCTTGTTTAACATTGAAAACCTTCATACTATCGACATCTGTATCAGAACTATCGCCAGTTTCAAGGTCAAAACTATAACCATGCAAGGAGCATTTTATACGGTTATCTTTTATACATCCAAGTGTGAGTTTTATGTCTTCATGGGGGCATCGATTAACGACGCAAAACAACCTCCCTTTTGAGCTTGCAATCAATAACTCTTTATCATCCACAACAATCTCTGTCATGGTGCCTTCATGAGGTGCTTTATCCAGAACTTTAAGCCACATAACTGTTTAGAAAAAACTCCAAGTACTATTATTGTCTAATTGTGACTGGCATTTATTTAGCTGGACTTTGTATTGTTTGGCATTGCTCTGTACATTTTTAGCGACCTTCAATAGCCATTGCTTTTCATTATAAGATTTATTGTTAAATCCTCCGTGACCTTCATGATATGCGAGGTACTGATTATAGGCATCTGATTTGCTGATACCTGAGAGTTCATGAGATTTACTTATATACCAGCCAACAAAATCAGCCGCATCATCAAAATTACTTCTGTCTGCTCCGTGATTACTGTTTTTAAGTTTGTACCAGTCCCAAGTTTCGTCTTTAACCTGGGCAAATCCATACGCTGTACTAGGCCTGAACCATGGTATAACTCCAAACAACTTCTCTCTTGCTGGTTTCGCATCTGAAGCGAAATGAGATTCCTGATAGATTATTGCAAGTTGCACGTGCATTGGGGCATCGTACTTCTCGGAGCTTGATTTGATTGATTTGTACCAGCTAACCTCTTCATCAAGGAGGCTACATATATTACTAACCTCTATCGCTGGGGTTGAAAAACAGCCACTAACCATAGCAGTAATAAAGACGAGTAACGAAAATTTATATACTATCAAGTTGCACTCAGAAAAAATACCTTATAAAGTACTACAACCTGCATAATAAAAAGCAACAAAAACATTGCCTTAATTGATGCGTCTGTAAGGGCGATAGGTTCGGTTTTTTGCTTTTCTAGTTTCACATTTACCGCAACCAATCCTTTATCAGAATTTTCTGTACTAAATACTACGCGCGTATCAGCTCTTAGGCGAGACTTGTTGTAGATATTTTTTTGATGAACAAAGTATTTCTCACCATCATCTCCGGTTATAAATCCATAACCCTTGGTGCCAAATTGTGCCACTGTGCCTTTCATTTTATTAGCCATTAATTTCCCTATTTTTACGCAAACAATATGTTGCTGTTTGAAAAAATTCTACACCTGCTTGTAGAAATTTGGGCTCAATATCACCATCATCTATACACTCCAAGAGCTGACAATCGAAACCCTCACTATATAGTAATTTTACTTCATCATTATTTACAGCAAATGGTGGTCCAGTCATTTGTGATTGTGGATAATTTATTGTCAACAATAATATACTACTACCATTAGGAATTATAGAGTATAAATGGTTTGCGTATTTTTGTCTTAGATCGGCTGGCAATGCAATCAGTGACGCCCTATCATATGTAGCATCAATAGAATCCATCATAGAGCTACTTAAGTTAAAGAAATCTCCACAATATATGCTGATTTTATTGTTATAGTAGACAACAAAATTTTCTAGCTCTTTTACTGAGTAACTAATACAATTTTCATCAAAAAACTGCTTAGCCCCGAGCTCACTTATCTCTACACCGATAACCTTAAAGCCTTCCTGCATAAAATGAATCATATCTTTGCTTTTACCGCACAGAGGAACAAAGACCGTTTCTCCAGTGCTAAGACCAAGACAATCAATATGCTTTATAAGTGACTCATTTATTGACTCACTATGCCAGCCTATTTTTCCTTCACTCCATCTTTGTATCCAATCTGTCATATCTATCCTTAGGCTATAATACTCAACATGAAAATAAACCGCCCAAATAGAAAAACTATCATGCAATTTATGATGGTCATTATAGCTATATTAGCAATACGTATGTGGCAACAGCAAGACCTCGCTTATGGCAATGTGCCTAGTTTCTACTCCAACACATTGACTGGCGAAACTCTTTCATCTCACCCACCTGCAAATGAACCAATGCTGATTCATTTTTGGGCTACATGGTGTAAGATTTGTTATATAGAAAATGACAACATTCAGACTATCGGTAATAACTACAAAACTTTAAACATTGCAATGCAGTCAGGTAGTGATGAAGAGATTATAGAATTTGCTATAGCTAATGATATAAAGTTAGACAACATTATTAACGACAATTCTGGCACTCTTTCTAAGATGTTTGGGGTTGTAGGAACCCCCACCAGTTTTATCATAAATCCTGAAGGATTGATACAGTTTAGTGAAGTTGGTTACACAACAAGGGCTGGCCTTTGGTTAAGGCTTTGGTGGTCTGGATTATGAGTATTGGAGATTGGGAGAGCTTATTGAGCGGCATATCTAAGCAAAATTACTTCGTAGAGCTGTTAGCCTTTCTTAATAAAGAAAAATCCAACAATAAGACCATCTTCCCTCCCCAGGGTTATTGGTTCCGAGCCCTTGAACTTACTGATTATAGTAACACTAAGGTGGTAATATTGGGCCAGGACCCATACCACGGAGAGGGCCAGGCGCATGGATTAAGCTTCTCAGTGCAAGACAAAATTGCTATACCGCCTTCACTTAGAAATATTTACAAGGAACTGCACGATGACATTGGTTGCAATATTCCAACAAATGGCAACTTAACTTGTTGGGCCAATAAAGGGGTTCTGTTGCTAAACAGTGTTTTAACTGTAGAGAAGAACTCTCCAGGGTCTCACGCTAATCGTGGATGGGAAAATTTCACAGACAAGGTAATTGAGATACTTAGTAACAACAAAAAAAATATAGTGTTCATGCTTTGGGGTGCATATGCACAGAAAAAGTCTTCATTAATTGATCAACAAAATCACCTAGTACTTAAGGCCCCCCACCCTTCACCATTCTCAGCACACACTGGATTTTTTGGCTGTAAACATTTCTCCCAAGCAAACAAATATCTACAATCAACCGGCCAACAAACTATTGACTGGAAATTATGAAACTAGTAATAGATGACGCATGCTATGCCTTTAACCAAATATTCGGGAATTTTGGTGAAATCTTAGCACTACCTGGCAGCAACATTGATAGTGAATCAATTGCAGAAGCAGACGTACTTATTGTGCGCTCAAGAACTAAGGTAAATAAAGAATTATTAGAGGGGAGTAGGGTTAAGTTTGTGGGCTCAACAGTTGCTGGCCTAGACCACATTGATCAGGAATATCTACAGCAAAATAATATCTTCTTCTTCTCTGCTCAGGGATGCAACTCAATGGCGGTAGCTGAGTTCGTTATAAGTGCATGTGTTAACCTTGCAGAAGATCTTAATTTTGATTTGACTAAAAAAACCTTAGGCATTGTAGGTGTCGGTAATGTCGGCTCTAAACTAGCTACTAAGGCCAACAATATAGGCATAACAACCCTACTCAATGACCCTCCTCGCCAAGAACGTGAAGGCCTAACTCATTTTGTTGATTTGAATACCGCTCTTGGTGCCGACATTGTAACATTTCATACTCCACTGACACTGCAAGGTAAATATAAAACTTATCACCTCCTCAATAAAAATAATTTTTCCTATATCGACGACAATACAATCCTTATTAATGCAGCTCGGGGAGGAGTAATCGAAGAAAGGATATGGCAAAAAAACAATACTTTAGCTAATATTATTGATTGCTGGGAGGATGAACCAAAAATAAATATAGCACTTCAAAAAAGTGCTTACTGGGCTACACCACATATAGCAGGACACTCTATAGATGCTAAATTCATGGGAAGCTATATGATTTATGAGAAATTATGCTCTTATCTAAACAAGGGTCTGGACAAAAATATTATAAATTTGATAAACCCAGAAAAAATGACTGTGCACAAAAGTAACTTGGTAGACACTTTAAATACAATTTACCCTTTCTCTCAAGACTCAGTAGCCATAAAAGATATAAAAAAATTTGAAGATTACCGCCGAAATTATCCCGAACGTTTCGAATGGAGTCACTACAGTACCAATATTAAACTCCCTTGACGTTGTCAGGATTTGTATATATAAGGAAACCAGTCTTCCCTCAACTTGTCACCATTTTTTTGATTTAAGTTTTCGTAATGTGGTGAGGTCTTACCTGGTCGCTCTGTGTACCTTACATCATCCCCAATAACACGCATAGACAGTGTTTGAGTTTCTCTATTCGTGGTATTTGCACCTGCACTGTGGATTAATTTATAGTTAAATGCAATCGCATCTCCGGGATCCATTGACCACTGCATTATTTCGAAATTGCCGTCATCCATATCTGGAAGGTCCATAAATAAGCTACTATCTTTATAAAAGCTTTGGTTTGTTGACCAACTTGTAGGACGAACATATTTAGCTAACTTATGACTACCTAGGGCACACCTGAGTGAAGACTCTTTAGACCTTTTTGCCAATGGTATCCATAAACTAACGGTCTGATCGCCATCAACAAAATAGTAAGGTATATCCTGGTGCCAAGGAGTATCAACCATTGATCCTGGGTACTTGTGCAGGTAATGGTCATGAAAAAACTGCACACTATTAGAGTTCATTAATTCCGCAGATATCCTTCCTAGATTTGAGTTGTTAACGAAATCAGCGTACTGCCTTATTTCCTTCCAGTTACTGAAATCTTCAAACAGAGCACCACTATCGTCCTCTCTTTTGTGTACAAGGGCACGAGAACTGGGGTTGTTTATATTATAATCTGCGCCACTCTTAAGGTCTGATATCCAGTCATCAAAAACACCGCGCAACACAATAACACCATCTTCATTGTATTTAGTTATGTCGGCTTTACTTAACAGCATGGTTTTATTATAAGGGTTAATTATTATGCAATTAAGTTAGTGTAGTACTTTATGAAATAATACACACTCAAAAAACTTCCTAACGAAATAACCACCCTTCTTAGCCATACAGGTGATAACCATTGGGCAAAACGTGCACCCATAAAACCTCCCAAAATGGCACCAATAAATGCAGATATTGTGTAGTCCCAAGCAACAATTCCAGAAATAGAAAATATAACCACGGCAACAAGACTAATTAGTGCCCCTAACAAATTTTTCAAGGCATTGTTGAGTTGAATATCACTGATACCCAGAATCTGGAGTCCAGCCATCAACATAATGCCCAATCCTGCCCCAAAGAAACCGCCATATAGAGCAAACAAGAATTCCATAATTCTGGTCCTTATGTTGTGTTTGATGTGCTGGCTTTCGTTAGAGTGTGTAGAAATTAATTTACTTATTGTATTTCCAAAAGCAAAGATAATAGTAGCAAACATAATCAAAAAAGGGATTAATTTAACAAA
>Ga0207990_1000258_pt1 | contig 31781 bp, 30 predicted proteins | sample ETNtaG_8_FD_185780 | JGI IMG/M metagenome (GOLD analysis project Ga0207990, IMG submission 185780) | Marine microbial and viral communities from oxygen minimum zone, Eastern Pacific Ocean - ETNP201406SV75 (SPAdes) (version 2) | ecosystem: Environmental > Aquatic > Marine > Oceanic ...
CGGTCAGGCGCCGAGGCCGCCCCGGATCTCCTCGCCATGTTCATCGTTGCGAGGTGGCGGCCGTCGGACGACGGGTGGGGTGGCCGACAGGCCGATCGGCGAGCGCACCGAACGGAACGCCCCATCGCCTTCGCCGAACACGTCGATCGGGTCGAGGCCGAGCGCCTCGGCGGTGGCGAATGCCGAACGGACGTCGTTGATCGGTCCGGCCGGGATTCCGGCTGACCGGAATCGCGTGACCCACTCCTCGACAGTTTCAGCGGCCATCACCTGCTCGACCTCGGCAGCGAGGGCGTGGACGTTGGCCACCCGGTCCTCGTTGGCTGCGAACCTCGGGTCTTCGCACCATTCGGGTCGCCCGAGCACGCCGGCGAAGCTCTCCCAGAGCACGGGGCTGGCGGCCGCCACGGCGACCATCCCGTCGGCGGCTCGGTAGGGCTCGTACGGGGCGATGGAGGGGTGCCGGTTGCCGTGTCGGCCGGGGTCGACGTCGGCGGCGACGTGGGCGCTGCCCACGTTGAGCAGCCCGGCCAGTGCCGACTGCATGAGGGAGACCTCGACATGCTGGCCGAGGCCGGTCTCGCGCCGTTCTTCGACGGCGGCGAGGATGCCGATGGCGGCGTAGAGGCCGGTGAGCTTGTCGACCACGGCCGAGCCGACCTTGGAGGGTTCGCCGTCGACCTCGCCGGTGACGTGCATGAGGCCGCTCATGGCCTGGACGAGGAAGTCGTATCCGGCCAGGTCGCCTCCGGGACCGGAACTGCCGAAGCCGGTGACCGAGCAGGTGATGATCGACGGCTGCTCGGCGGCCAGCGACTCACGGTCGAGACCGAAGCGCCCCATCGTGCCCGGTCGGAAGTTGTCGACCACGACATCGGAGCCCAGGGCGATGCGTCGGGCCACCGCGAGGTCGTCCGGCCGGCGCAGGTCGAGGGCGATGGATTGCTTGTTGCGGTTGAGGGTCAGGAAGTAGGTGCTGGTCGGGCCGTCGCCGTCGTCCCACCACGGCGGGCCCCACGTGCGGGTGTCGTCTCCGACCCCGGGTTGTTCGACCTTGACGACATCGGCGCCTAGGTCGCCCAGCACCATCGTGGCGAGCGGGCCGGCCAGGACCCTGCTGAAGTCGGCGATGCGGAGGTGCCCGAGTGCGCCACGCGCTCGGCGCTCTTCGAGGGAGGACATGCGGCCAGTCTGCCGGGTCGATGCTCAGGCCGTGTCCGCCAGATCCGGGTTCCTCCACACGATCAGCACGGCGTTGTCCCCAACGGCGGCGTCGTCCATGTAGTCGGGAATGGCACCCAGGGCCTCGAAGCCGTTCTTCAGTTGGAAGCTGAGCGTCGGGTCGTAGAGCTCGCCGGCGACGACCTTGTCGACGTATGCGTCGGCGGACATGTCGTGGAGGTGGTCCTTGTAGCCGGGGATGACGCCACCGGCCACGATCCCCTGCTTGCCGAACCGCCGGACCAGGTCCTTGCGGCGCACGTAGAGCTGCTGGCCGATGCCGAGCCGCCGATACCCCGGGTCGACGGCGATGGTGACTCCGTAGTACCAGCCGCCGTCGGCTGAGTGGTTGCCGCACGAGTTCTCGCCGATGAGGTCGTCGAGCGAGTGGTGGGGGTCGTCGAAGTCGAAGTCGATGAATATCCCGACACCCATGCCGACGGGTCGGTCGTCGTGGAGTGCCACGAACCCGCCTTCGGGGAACGTGTCGCAGTAGACCTCGATCTCCTCGGGGACCAGTAGGTCCTCGATGCCGGCGGTGGGGAACGCCGCCCTTTCTATGGCGGCCGGTTCGGCGGCCCACTCGGCGCGGATCTGCTCGTACGTGATGTCGTCGGCGGTGACGGTCACGGTGTCCTCCTCAGCCGGGGAACGGGACATGCACGTACTCGTTGTGTCGGGGCACGCCCCACACCGCCCAGAAGTCCCCGGTGCGGGGGCGCATGACGACGGCACCGCTGGACTCGATGTGGTAGGTGGCATCGGACTCGCGGCAGATGGAGTCGGGATCACGGGTGATCGCCATGCAGTCGTCGGCGGTGACGCCGTCACGGTCGAGCAGTTCGGTCGCCCGTTCGAGGCGGCGGGCCGAGTTGGCTGTGAGCTCGGCTGGGCGCGGGGCCTGCACGGCGGTGGCCTCGTCCCAGATGGTGTGGTTGGTGTGGACGAGGGCGTCGCCGTCGAGTCCGGACCACGGTCGGGCGGTCGGCATGCCTTCGACCATGTAGCCGCTGCCGTCGGCATCGAACAGGAGGTAGCTGTGGGCTCCGGCCAGGTCGGCGTCGAGCACGACCTCGAGGGCCTCGTCGGCCGTGGACCGGAGCAGCGCATCGCGGACGACCGACGGCCAGGTCACGCCGGTGGTTCCGTCGATGCCGGTGAGGTTGTTGATGCCGACGCAGACGCCGACCTCGTTCATGCCGATCTGGCCGAGGCAGCCGGTGGTGCTGAAGACGAGTGCTGCGGGTCCGTCGTCGGGGCGGAGGCGGAGCAGGACCACGTGCTCGGTCGCCGAGTCGTGCATGTCCCAGGTCTGGGCGTAGAAGCCGGCACCGTCGGCCCGGGCATCGGGAACGACGAAGGCGGTGCAGTCATCCTCGACCACCCCGGTGGGGTGGCGGCCACCGACCGCTGCACGGACGGTGTCGACGAAGTCGGTGAAGCCGCCGACCACGATGGCCTCGGCGAGCGTGATGCCGGCGCCCTCGGCGATTCCGCACATCTCCTCGTGAAGGGACGGTGAATGTGCGGCGTGGGCATGGATGCAGGCCTCGGCGAGTTGCAGGACTCCGTCACGGTCGAGTGTGCCGCCGCCCCATTCGCCGGCACCGGCCAGGCGGATCCGCTCGTCGGCGTAGTGACGGATTTCGTCGGCGTAGGCAGCCCCGTGTGCATGGCCCATGGCTGCCGGGCTGCCGGCCAGGTCGAGAATGCGCAGCGTCGGACGCCTCATGTCCGGCATTCTCGCGCACGGGTCGTTCAACTGCAAGGGATTCCGTTGTCTAATATCATAGACGCAAGGGATTCCGTTGCGTCTCATCAACACACCGATGGTTTCCGTCGCTCTCCGGCAGTGTCGGACGGTCGCCCCATGCGGCACAATGATCTGGTGGACGATCCCCTGCGCATTGCCGACGAGGTCGCCGATGCACTGGCCGACGGCCGACCGGTCGTGGCCCTCGAGTCCACGATCATCGCCCACGGCATGCCCCATCCCCGCAACGTCGAGACGGCATTCGCCCTCGAATCCCTCATCCGGTCCGGGGGCGCCGTGCCCGCCACGGTCGCCCTCGTGGATGGGACGCTCCGGGTGGGGCTGTTCGATGACGACATCGAACAGCTCGGTTCCACCGACGAGGTGGCCAAGGTCTCCCTCCGGGACGTGGGCGCCGTGCTCGCCTCGGGGCGGCTGGGAGCAACCACCGTCGCCGCCACGATGTTCGCCGCCCACCGGGCCGGCATCCGGGTCTTCGCCACCGGCGGCATCGGCGGGGTGCACCGGGGCGACGACCACGACATCTCCGCCGACCTGACCGCCCTCGGCCGCTTCCCCGTGGCCGTGGTGTGCGCAGGCGCCAAGGCGGTGCTCGACCTGCCCCGCACCCTCGAAGCGCTCGAGACCCTCGGCGTGCCTGTTCTCGGCTGGCGCACCGAAGCCTTCCCCGAGTTCTGGACCAGAGGCGCCGACCTGCCCGTGGGCGCGAGGGTCGACGGTGCCGACCACGCTGCAGCGGTACTCGACACCCACTGGTCGGCCGGCCTCACGACCGGCGCCGTGCTCGGCGTCCCGATTCCCACCGGGCACGAAGCCGACCGGGCCGTGATCGACGCGGCAATCACCGACGGCCTGGCCGCCGCCGAGGTAGCCGGGATCACGGGAAGTGACATCACGCCGTTCCTGCTGGCCCACATCGGCGATGCCACCGGCGGGGCAAGCCTCGACGCCAACGTGGCCCTCGTGCAGGAAAACGCCAACGTCGCCACCGAAGTGGCCGTGGCGCTCGCCGCTACCAGGTGACTTCCGCGACCCCGATGCCGGACTCCCCGGCCACGGCGTAGAAGAGGAAAGTCCGCCCACCGTCCTCGAACAGGGCCGGATCGCGCAACTGCCGGACCGGCCCCTCGGCCGCACCACGGATCGACGGCTCCACCGGCAGGTCGGCGCCCTCCCACGGCCGCTCGGGTCGCAAGACCTCGGCAGGCTCCGACGCCCTCCACCTCCCCCAGTCGCCATCGAGGTCGACGGTCGAGTGGAGGATCGACTCGGGGGCGTCGCCCACCCGGGTCCAGAACACGTGCAGGGTGCCGTCGCGCACCGTCACGGCCGAATGACGCATGTCGCGCCCGAACAGGGTCGGCCCCTGCTCCCAGCCGGTGCGTCCATCGGCCGAGCGGTACACGACGCCGGGCATCGCCAGCCCATAGGTCGCCCCGTCGTGGAGGAACGCCCGGAGGTAGGTGTGCGGAACCTCCCCGGGCAGCACGCTGAACGTGATCCCGTCCGTCGAGACCGCCACCTTCGAGGCCTGCCGACCCAACTCCGCCAGGCCGTGGAAGTAGCAGACCACCTCGCCGGCCGCCTCATCGGCATGTACGTCGGGCGAGGCCACGTGCGGGATGGTCAGGTCGCCACGCAGGTCACTCGGCATCCGGTCGAAGCCGAGGATGTCCTCGTAGCGGGAACGGATCGCGTCGAGCTCCTCGTCGGAGACCTCGGACGGCTCCGTCGGGAACCCCGAATCGACGAGTTGGAGGGCGCCGGGAGCGTGGACGACCCACGGTCCGGCGACCTGGTCGGCGAACGCCAGTCGGATGTAGGTGCCCTTGTGGTCGGCGAAGTAGAGGTACAGGCGCCCCAGTGGCTCCTCGATCCACTCGGGGACGCTCAGTACCGACGGACCCTGGATGTTGGATCCCATGGTCGGATGGCTGTCCGGCCCGACGATCGGGGCATCGAGGAGCCGCTCGATCGAGGGGCTCATGTCGCGATCGCGTACCGGGCCAGACGGTCGTACAGGGGCAACGCCGCGTCGAGCACCGGCTGCAGGTGGTCGGGCACGGTGGCGGTGCTCGGTTCCCACGGGCGGAATCCGGTGCTCGAATGGGCGGCGTCGTACCAGTGCTTCGCCCAGACGCCGTCCTCGGGCCTGGGGCCGGCGGGCCACGAGAGCATGGCCTCGTCGAAGTCGAGCCCCAGCCGGCCACACAGTTCGATCAGCGCCGCACGTGGATCACGGCGCAGCACCGTGGCGTCGAGCACCACGGGCTCCTCCCCCGTCGCCAGGATCGAGTCGAGCAACTCGACCTGTACCTCCAGGCCGGTGTCGGCGAGGGTGGCATCGTCGAGGCGGACCGCAAGCGAGGCGAGCATCTCGGTGGGTTCCCGGATGAGCAGGATGTTGCGACACTCGCCCAGGAAGGCCCGGTCCAGATCGATGATGTGGTGGGCCATCTGCTTGAAGAACACGACGGGTGTCTCATAGGCGCCGAGCATGACCTCGGCCACCACCCGCTCCCCGTCGGAGTCCCGGGTGGCAAGGACCTCGTCCCGACCCGGGTGCACGCGGCCTGAGACCCGTAGGTAGTGGGCGTACAGCGGCTCGTCGAGTGCGGTCGTGTCCGACCGTTGGGCGAACGAGTACATCAGCACCGTCGAGATGTTGCGCGGCCCCGAACAGGAGTTGATGCGCAGGGTCATGCACCGACCTCCTGCGCCACCGCCTCCCGGTAGAGCCCTCGGAGGCGTCGGGTCATCGGGCCGGGGACTTCGCCGTCACCGATGCTGAGCCCGTCGACCTCGGTCACCGGGGTGAGCCCTCCGAACGTGCCGGTCACGAACGCCTCGTCGGCGGCGTAGACGTCGTCGAGCGAGTACGGCGCCTGATGTGTGCGGATGCCGGCGGCCTCGGCTTCTTCGAGCACGACCTCCCTGGTGATGCCGTTGAGGTTGTAGACGCCGGTCGACGTCCAGAGTTCGCCGTCCCGGACGATGAAGAAGTTGGTGGCGTTGCAGGTGGCCACGGAGCCGGTCGGGTCGAGCATGAGGGCCTCGTCGGCGCCGGCCTTCACGGCCTGTATGAGGGCGATGACCTCGTGGAGCTTCGAGTGGCAGTTCAGGCGCTGGTCGAGCACCTCGGGACCGGGACGCCGCACGGTGGCCGTGAACAGGGTGATGCCCTCGTCGGCCACCGACGGGTCGGCCACCTTGTGCTCGGCGATGATCACCATGTTCGGTCCGCCGATGACGTTCGACGGGTGCTGCGACGGGGTCTTCTTGTCGCCACGGGTGACCATCAGGCGGACGTGGGCGCCGTCGTGCATGTCGTTGCGGTCGACCGTTGTCCGCAGAGCGGTGGCCACCTCGTCCCTGGTGCGGCCGATGTCGAGGTCGATGGCGGCGGCTCCGGCGAACAGCCGGTCGAGGTGCCGGTCGAGGAAGGCAAAGCGGCCATGGTGGAGGCGAATGCCCTCCCAGATGCCGTCGCCGACGAGGAAGCCGCTGTCGAACACCGAGATCCTCGCCTCGGGGCGGGGAAAGAACTCGTCGTTGATCCAGATCTGCACCGAGGCGTTGCGGTCGTCGGCCAGCGCCTGGTGGGTGCTGCGTGCCATCGAGGGGAACCTATCCAGTCACCGCGCGCTCAGTCGCTGCGACGTCCGATGAGGTACACGAGGCAGGCGGCCCCGAAGAACAGCGTCGACACGAGGAACAGCAGATCCCGCTCCCGGATCGCCATGGTCGTGAACCCGATCGCACAGGCGAGGAACAGCCACCAGCTGACGAGTTCGGTGTCGATCTGCACGGCGGGCATCTTCCCACGGGTCGCAGCGATGATGGAAGCCAACGCCCTCAGCCGTCGGTCCGTCGAGCCTGCTCGACGGTCAGGTGGGGGGTGAGTTGGTCGGTGGCGACGACGAGGTGGAGCAGGGCGCCGGTCGATGAGGCCAACGCCCGGTCGAATGCCGGGGCGAAGTCGGCCGTGGCCAGGACTTGTTCGGAGTGCATGCCGTAGGCGCCGGCAATCGCCACGAAGTCGGGGTTCACGATGTCGGTGCCGACCACCCGGCCGGGGTGGTGTAGTTCCTGGTGCATCCGGATCGTGCCGTAGGAGGCGTTGTCGACGACCAGCACGATCGGTCGGGCGTCCTCATGGAGGCCGGTTCCGAGTTCCTGCAGGTTCATCTGGAGGTCACCGTCACCGGCGAAGCACACGACAGTCCGGTCCGGTTCGACCAACTTGGCGGCAACCGCTGCCGGGAGGCCGTAGCCCATGGTCCCGTTCTGCGACGCCAACAGGCGGGCCCGCTCGCCGTAGAGCAGGAACTTGTCGGCCCAGACGCTGAAGTTGCCGGCGCCTGTGGTGACGATTACGTCATCGGGGAGGTTCTCCCGCAACCAGGCGACGACATCGCCCATGTCGAGGTCGCCGAGTTGGGGCGGGCAGTCGAGCGTGTCGAGGAAGGCAGCACGGCGGTCGGCACACCACCGCGTCCAGCGGGCATGACCCTCGACTTCGACCTCGGCAAGCGCCGCCGCCATCCTGTTCGGGCCGGCGTGGACCGTGAGGTCGGCGTCGACGACCTTCCCGAACTCCGCGTCCGAGGCGTGCACGTGGACGATCGTCTGGCCGGTCGGCAGCGACGACGGGCCTGCACCGAAGAGCGTGTAGGCGTGAGTCGCCATCTGGCCGAACCGGGCGTTCAGGACGACCACCACGTCGGCCTCGGCCAGGGTCTGGCGAACCACTGCCGGCATCGCCACCCCTGCCTCGCCGGCGTAGCGGTCGTCGGTGTTGTCGAACAGGTCGTGGCGCCGGAACGTGACGACGACGGGGAGGTCGTTGCGTTCGGCGAACGACCGCAGGTCCGACCGGCCGGCATCCGTCCATCCGCCACCTCCGACCAGCAGGGCCGGTCGCTCGGCGTCAACGAGGGCGGCCCACACCGAGGCCACGTCGGAGTCCGACGGCGCCCGCTCGACGACCTCGACGCGCGGTCCGGAAACGACGGTCGTCGTCGCCCGCAGGACGTCTTCCGGAAGAGACACGACCACGGGACCCGGCCGGTCCGAGCACGCCACGGTGAAGGCCCTTCCGACGGTTGCCGGCAGGTCGTCGGCCGACTCGACCTCAACGACGCACTTGGCGAGATCGTCGAAGAAGGAGCGGTACTCGATCTCCTGGAAGGCCTCGAGGCCACGGTGCCCGAGGCTGACCTGTCCGACGAAGAGCACCATCGGCGTCGAAGCCTGTCGTGCCGTGTGAACGCCGATCGAGGCGTTGGTGGCCCCCGGACCACGGGTAGCGAAGCAGATGCCGGGCCGGCCGGTGAACTTGCCATAGGCCTCGGCCATGTAGGCCGCACCGCCCTCCTGACGACAGGCGACGAAGCGCAGCCGATCGGAAACGTCGTAGAGGGCGTCCAGGGCTGCGAGGTAGCTCTCGCCCGGCACCCCGAAGGCGGTGTCGACGCCCTGGGCGAGTAGGCAGTCGACGAGCACCTGCCCGCCGGTCCTCTCCTCTGACGTTCCCATGTCGCGCATCCTCGCACGGTGCCGTGCCATCTCCGGATACCGAGGCAGTACCGTTCCCGAATCGGTTGAACCTCAGGGAAGGCTGCGATGGACCTCGGAATCTCGGGACGCACGGCGTTGGTGACCGGCGCTTCGACCGGTCTGGGGCTGGCGTGTGCCCGGGCACTGGCGGCGGAGGGTGTGCGCGTGGCGCTGGCGTCACGCTCGGTCGAGAAGTTGGCGGCCGCCGCCGCCACGATCGAAGGTGACCCGGTCGTGCTCACGGTGGACCTGTCCGAACCGGCGAGCATCGACGCGCTGGTCGACGACGCCACCGCCGCACTCGGCCAGGTCGACATCCTCGTCGCCAACGGCGGCGGCCCACCGCCCGGCAACTTCGCCTCGACCGAAGTCGATGCCTACCAGGCGGCGCTGCAACTGAACCTGCTGTCCATGGTCGCCCTGACCAAGGCCTTCGTGCCTCCGATGCAGGAGCGGGGCTGGGGACGGGTCGTCGCCGTGACGTCGGCGGCGGTCCGCCAGCCGATGGCCAACCTGATCCTGTCGAACACCGCCCGCTCGGGGTTGACGGCCTTCCTCAAGACCACCGCCCTCGAGGTGGCCGGCGACGGCGTCATCGTCAACACGGTGCAACCCGGCCTGCACGCCACCGACCGGCTGGCCCAGCTCTACGACGACCTCGACGGCGTGGCCGATTCGGTACCCACCAGGCGACTCGGCGATCCGGGCGACTTCGGGAGGATCGTGGCGTTCCTGTGTTCGGAATCCGCGAAGTCGATCATCGGTGCATCGGTCCCGGTCGACAGCGGGGCAGTCAAGGGCCTGCAGTAGGAGCCCGCAGCAGCAGGTGCCGGCTCAGACGAAGTCGGTGTACTTCTCGAGGTTGCGGACCGGGCGGGACAGGGCGTCCTTGCGGAACGGGTCGCCCAGTTCCTTGGTGCACATGATCTCTACGACCGTGGTCCTGCCATCGGTCATCTGGGCGTCGATGGCGGCCCGGAGTGCCGGGCCGACGTCTTCGAGTTGGTCGACGCGCACGCCTTCGGCGCCCATGGCCCGGGCGATCTCCGAGTAGTCCTCGTCGCCGTCGAGCTCGCCGGCGACGAACCGGCGACCGTAGAAGTCAACCTGGTTCTTCTTCTCGGCGCCCCACTGTCGGTTGTGGAACACGATGGCGGTGACGGGGATGTCGTGGCGGACGGCGGTCATGACCTCGACCATGCTCATCGCCCAGGCGCCGTCGCCGGCGTAGGAGACGGCGGGACGGTCGGGGGCGGCGGCCTTGGCGCCGATGATGGTGGGAAGGGCGTAGCCGCAGTTGCCCCAGCTCATTGCGGCGAAGAAGGAGCGGGGCTCCTCGAAGCGCAGGTAGCTGTTGGCGACGGAGTTGATGTTGCCGATGTCGGTGGAGACCATGACCCGGGGCGGCATGGCCTTTTCGAGCTCGCGCAGGACCTGGCGCGGGTGCAGCCAGTTGTCCTCCTCGTCGATGGCCTCCTTGATCATGTCGATGCTGAAGTCGTCGGTCTCGTGGGTCCAGTCGTCGAGCTCGGCTTCCCAGTCGGCCTTCTCGGCGGCGGTGGCGGCGGCGCGCTCGTCGCGGGTGGCGTCGCAGGCCAGCGTACGGTCGGCCAGGCGGGCGGTGAGGGCCCTTGCTGCAGCTCCGGCGTCGCCGCAGATGCCGACGGAGACCTTCTTGACGAGGCCGAGCATCTTGGCGTCGGCGTCGACCTGGATGATCCTGGCATCGGCGGGCCAGTAGTCCATGTCGTGCTGGGGCAGGGTGCCGAACGGGCCGAGCCGGGTGCCGAGGGCGAGCACGACATCGGCGCGGGTGATGAGCTTCATGGCGGCCTTGGAGCCCTGATAGCCGAGTGGGCCGCACCATTGCGGGTGGCTGGCCGGGAAGGAGTCGTTGTGGAGGTACGAGTTCACGACGGGGCAGCCGAGGCGTTCGGCCAGTTCGATGGTCTCGGCGACGGCGTCGCCCATGACCACGCCGCCACCGGCCAGCAGCACGGGGAACTCCGCGGAGGCCAACAGGTCGGCGGCCTCGTCGAGGCTCTGCTCGCCGCCGGCGCCGCGTTCGATGCGGATGGGCTCGGGGATCTCGACGTCGATCTCGCCATAGAAGCGGTCGCGCGGGATGTTGAGCTGGGTGGGGCCCATCTCGAGGATCGCCCGGTCGAAGCAGCGGGCGGTGAGCTCGGCCATGCGCTTCTCGTTGACGATATGGCCCTGGTACTTGGTGAACTCCTCGAACATCGGGAGTTGGTTGGCCTCCTGGAAGCCGCCGAGGCCGATGCCCATGGTGCCGGTCTCGGGGGTGACGATGACAACGGGGCTGTGGGCCCAGAAGGCGGCGGCGATGGCGGTCACGCAGTTGGAGATGCCGGGGCCGTTCTGGCCGATGACGACGCCGTGGCGGCCGCTGACCCTGGCGAAGCCGTCGGCCATGTGGGCGGCGCCCTGTTCGTGGACGACGGGCACGAGGCGGATGCCGGCAGGGGTGAAGATGTCCATGGCATCCATGAAGGCCGAACCCATGATGCCGAAGGCGGTCTCGACGCCGTTGGCGACCAGGGTCTCGACGAAGGCCTCGCTGGGGGTCATGCGGGTCATCGGTTGCTCCTCGGGGAAGGCGGGCGGGGCGCGGTCACACGCCGTGGAGTGAGAGCCTATAACGCAATCGGAAGAGTGTCTAGATGAATGTCATCAGCCGAACGTCCACGCTTCCGGATCGCTCAGCGAAGGCCGTCGCTGCCCTCGACCTCGTCGATGGCGAAGCCACCGATCCGGTGGTGGGGTCGCGGCCCCGTCGACATGCCGAGGGCGTAGACCACCTCGTCGGGCCGCGGTCCGTCGGGTACCACCACCGGCACCACGTCGTAGTGGCTGCGCAGGTAGCTGGCGTGCAGGTACACCAGCGGCAGGTCCAGTTGGCAGCCCAGCACGCCTACCTTCTTTGCGGCCGGCACCATGGCCTTCGGATCGCCCAGCGCCGCCCGCAACCCGGCGCCCCCCGGGGCATGCCAGACGGCGGCCAGTTCGAGTTCGCCGTTCACACCGGCGATGGCACCCTTGCCGTAGCCCTCGATCTGCGCTCCATCGGCGATGAGGGCGTCGCGCAGTTCCTCGGCCATCGAGATGCCGAGGGGGTTCAATGACTCCATGTACGCGCTCAGGTCGGGCTCGTGCCGCCCGGCATACGGGTTGGCCAACACGGCGGCGATCGAACCCCGCCGCAGTGGCTCGTCGAGAACGGGCCCGCCGGCGTGGTGGACCCGCTCGACAGAAAGCTGGATCTTGCGGATTCCGAGATTCTCCATGCGGTTCACGCCCGCATGCTGCCACGTTGGGGGTCGTTTTCCATCTCAGACCGGTCGCAACCGCGAGCGGACGAGCGCCAGGTAGGCAGCTCGCAGACGCAGGGTGAGGGCACCCGACGTACCGTCGCCAATCGGGTGGCCGTCGATCGCCAGGACCGGCTCGACGTAGCTGGACGCACCGGTGATCATCGCCTCGTCTGCGGCGAGCGCCTCGTCGAGCGTGTAGGTGCGCTCGTCGATCGGGATCCCCTCGGCGTCGAGCACCTCCAACAGCGTGCTGCGGGTGACGCCGGGGAGGATGTCGTTCGAGAGCGGGCGCACGAGCAGTGCCCCGTCGACGACCGGGAAGAAGCTCACGGCTCCACCCTCGGTGACGGTGCCGTCAGGCGCCACCAGCAGTGCCTCGTCGGCGCCGGCCTCGGAGGCCCCCCAGTTGGCGAGTACCTGGCCGAGGAGGTTCGTGGTCTTGACATCGCGTCGGGCCCAGCGCAGGTCGGGCTGTGAGCTCATCGTCAGCCCCTTGGGCTCGACGTCCGCCGGGGCACCATGAAGTGGCTGGGTGAATCCGAACACCGTCGGGGTGAGCCCCGCAACCGGCACGTAGTTGCGTTCGGCGACCCCGCGTGTCACGTGGAGGTACAGGAAGCCCTCGTCGACGTCGTTGCGTCGCACCAGTTCCATGAGGATCCCGAGGAACTCCTCCTCGGTGTGCGGTTCGGGAATCCCGACCTCTGCGAGCGACCGGCGAAGGCGGGCCAGGTGCTTGCGGACGTCGACGATCCCACCGTCGAGCACGCCCATTCCCTCATAGATGGCGTCGGCGAAGAGCAGGCCCCGGTCCATGATCGGGATGCGGGCTTCATCCTCGGGTAGGAACTCGCCGTTCAGGCACACGATGCGGATCATGGGGTGCTCTCCCAGGGGGAAGATCGGTCGAGGAGGTGGCTTGTGTGTACCCCGTCCGTCATCGGCGGGACCCTAGCCCCGACCGGGGGACGTTCGAAGGGGTCAGTACCAGGCGTCGTCCATGGACGCCTTCTTCTCGGCCACGAAGGACCGTAGGTCGGCGTCGACGGATGGATCGATGGCGGGTGGTTCGTAGTCGGCGAGCACCTGCTTCCACCGGGCGTTGGCACGTTGCTGCATGTCGAGGCCGCCGTCCTCGGTCCACTGCTCGAACGAGTTGGTGTCGGGAAGCGTCGAGGGGTGGTTGGCAGTCTCGAAGTTGGCCAGGGTGTGGGCGGTGCCCAGGAAGGTGATGCCCGGACCGGCCTCCCGGTAGGCCTCGGCGGCGAGGCTGTTCTCATCGATAGCGAGTCCCTGCATCGTCCGGTGCAGCATCCCGAGGTGGTCGGCGTCCATCACGAACTTCTCGTAGCCGATGGTGAGGCCGCCCTCGAGCCAGCCTGCGGCCTGGTGCACGAAGTTTGCGCCGGCCAGCACAGCGGCGGCCATGGCGTCGGCGGACTCCTGCATGGCCTGGGCGTCGGCCGTCTTCGAGGCGGTGTAGTGGCCGCCGCAGCGGAGGGGCAGACCCAACCGGCGACAGAGTTGGCCGATCGCGTAGGTGGCCAGCACTGCCTCGGGCGTTCCGAACGTGGGGGAGCCACTCCTGAGGTCCATGGTCGTGAGGAAGTTGCCGTAGACCATCGGCGAGCCGGGCCGGGCCAGTTGGCTGAGTGCGATGCCGACCATGGCCTCGGCATGGGCCTGGGCGAGCAGGGCCGACAGGGTGACGGGGCCCATGGCACCGCCGACGATGAACGGCGAGATCACGCACCCCTGGTTGGCCCGGGCGTATGCCTTGAGGGCGCCGGACATGACGTCGTCGAACACCAGCGGCGAGTTGACGTTGATGTTCGCCTGGATGACGCAGTTGTGTTCGAGGAAATCGCTGCCGAAGACGAGGCGGGCCATCTCTATCGAGTCCTCCGCCCGATCGGGCGAGGTCACCGACCCCATGAACGGCTTCGTCGACCAGCGGAGGTGGGCGTAGACCATGTCGAGGTGCCGCTTGTTGACCGGGACGTCGACGGGCTCGCAGATCGTTCCGCCGGAATGGTGGAGCCACGGCGTCGCGTAGGTGAGCTTGACGAAGTTCTCGAAGTCCTCCAGGGACGCGTAGCGGCGCCCACGGTCGAGGTCGGTGACGAACGGCGGTCCGTAGGCCGGCGAGAACACGACGTGGTCACCACCGATGGTGGCGGTGTGCCGGGGATCGCGTCCGTGCATCCGGAACTCGGACGGTGCCGTCGAGCACAGGTGGCGGGCCAGGCCGGGCTCGAAGCGCACGCATTCCCCATCGAGGCTCGCCCCAGCGCTCCGGAAGAGCTCGAGGGCCTCTGCGTCGCCGCGGAACTCGACACCGACCTTCTCGAGGATCCAGTCGGCGTGCCGTTCGAGGGCGTCGAGGCCGTCCTCGTCGAGAAGTTCGTAGGTGGGGATCCGGCGCCGGGGGTTGCCGGCGGCCTCCACCACCTGTTCGTTCTTCGCCATGCGTGCGGCCCGTCCGCCGCGTCGGCGATCGGGAGCCGCCGTCGGATCCCGTTGCATCGCCAGATCATGGACCGTGCGGGACCCGGAGACAACCGCTTCCCCCATCCGGCGTCGCAGCATTGCCCGCCGGGCAGCGGTGACACCGGCGGCAAGCGGGATAATGGAGGTGATGCCCACGTCTGCGTTGCTCGTCATGTACCCCGGCCTGGAGGGCCAACTCTTCGATCCGGCGGCACGGAGCCGTCTCGGTCGCGTCGTCGACCTGTCCTCCGACGCCGCCGTGGTCGACCTTGCGGGCCTCGACGGGCTCGAGGGCGTCGAGGTGCTGGTGACCGGCTGGGGGTGCCCGCCGCTCGATGCCGACACTCTCGACCGACTCCCCTCACTTCGATTCGTGGCCCATGCGGCTGGAACGGTGAAGGGCCTCGTCACGGATGCCCTCTGGGAGCGGGGCGTCACGGTCACGTCGGCGGCTGCGGCCAACGCCGTCCCGGTCGCCGAGTTCACTTTCGCTGCGATCGTGATGCTCGGCAAGGACGTGTTCGGCATCCGGGACCGGCACCGTCAGGCCCGCGGCACGACGAGCGTCGTCGACCACGCCCCGGTCGGCAACCGGGGACTCCGGATCGGGATCATCGGTGCCTCGATGATCGGTCGCCTCGTGGTCGAACGACTCCGCACCCTCGACGTGGAGGTGGTGGTCTCCGACCCGTACCTTGACGACGCCGGGGCGTCGGCCCTCGGGGTGGTCGCCCTCGGGCTCGACGACCTGCTGGCGACCTCCGACGTGGTCTCGGTCCACGCCCCCGCCCTACCGTCGACCCACCACCTGCTCGATGCCGCGGCGCTGGCCCGGATGCGGGACGGCGCCTGGCTGCTCAACACCGCCCGGGGCAGCCTGGTCGACACCGCCGCGCTGGAGGCCGAGCTCGTGTCGGGGCGCCTCAGCGCCTTCATCGACACCCCGGACCCCGAGCCGCTGCCCGCCGGGTCGCCGCTCTACGACCTCCCCAACGTCGTGCTCACCCCGCACATCGCCGGATCACTCGGCAACGAGGTCGGGCGGCTCGGGGAACTGGCGGTGACCGAGGTCGAACGGTTCGTGGCGGGACAGCCACCCCTCCACCCGGTCACGCGGGAAGACCTGGGCCGGATCGCATGACGATCCGGCCGGGTCTCTGCTCGATCACGTTCCGCGACCTTGCGGTGGACGAGATCATCCGACTGGCGGCCGATGCCGGGCTGGCAGGGATCGAGTGGGGCGCCGACCGGCACGTGCCACCGGGATCCGACGCCGGGTCCGTGGCGGACCGATGCACTGATGCGGGTCTCACCTGCCCGTCCTACGGCACCTACCTGTTCGCCGGCCGTGCGGCGGTCGACGATGTGGACGCCGCCTGTGCGACCGCTGTCGAGTTGGGCGCCACGAACCTGCGGATCTGGGCACCCGACGAGGCCGGGGCGGCCGACGTGGCGGACATCGCCGACCGGGCTGGAGGCCGCGGACTCACCGTCTCGCTCGAGTTCCACCCCGGCACCCGCACCGGGACCGCCGCCTCGACGCTGGCGCTGCTCGCCGAGGCCGACCGACCGAACCTGTTCACGTACTGGCAACCCGATCCGGGCCTCTCGAGCGCCGACGCCCTCGCGGAACACGCCGCGATCGCCGGGCACCTCTCGCACCTCCACGTGTTCACCTGGGGACCCGCCGGGTTCTTCGACCGGCGACCGCTCGCCGACGGTGTGGACCTCTGGCAACCGGTGCTCGCCGCCGACGGCACGGGACGATGGGACCATGACCGCTGGGCGTTCCTCGAGTACGTCCCCGGAGACGACCCGGCGTGCCTCGTCGGCGAGGCCTCCACCCTCCGGGCCTGGATCGGGGAGGCGGATCGTGCCTGATCCCCGGGCCAACCCGATGGCCGGCAACCCCCTGGCCGACCGGGCCGACGTCCAGCGGGCCGTGCGCGACCTGATCCAGCCGCTGCTGCCCCACATGAGTCCCGGAAGCGCACGCATGCGACTCGGCAGCGGGGCGGCGTTGTTCCCGCAGCGGGTCGCCGAACTCGAAGGCTACGCCCGTCCGCTCTACGGCATCGTGCCGCTCGTTGCCGGAGGCGGCGAGTTCGACCACTGGGACCGCTGGTGCGACGGGCTCGCCAACGGCACCGATCCGGACCACCCCGAGTACTGGGGTGCCTGCGAGGCTGGTCCCGATCAGCGGATGGTCGAGATGGCGGCGATCGGGTACGCCATGGCGACCGTCCCGGAGCACTACTGGGAGCCGCTCACCGACCCGGCCAGGGAGCGGGTCCTCGCCTGGCTGGACGGCATCGACCGGTTCGAACCGGCACCCAACAACTGGCAGTTCTTCCGCCTGCTGGTGCACCTCGGCCGGGAGCGGGTCGGCGCACCCGGCGACCCGGCTGCAGCCCAACGGTCGCTGGACAAGATCGAGGAGTACCACCTGGGGGACGGCTGGTACCGGGACGGGGCACTGGGCAACGTCGACTGGTACCTCCCCTTCGCCTTCCATGCCTACGGACTCATGGTTGCGGCATCGGGGCTCGGCGACCGGGAGGCGGCCGCCCGCTACGTCGAGCGGGCGGCGGCGTTCGCACCGGACTTCGAACACTGGTTCGCCCCCGACGGCGGCGCCTTCCCCTACGGCCGCAGCCAGACCTACCGGTTCGCGCAGGGCAGCCTCTGGGGGGCATTCGCAGCCGCCGACCTCGAGGCACTGCCCTGGGGCCGGACCAAGGGAATGTCGCTGCGCCACCTCCGCTGGTGGGCCGACCGGGCGATCTCGGACCGGGACGGGGTGCTCAGCATCGGGTACGCCTACGACAACCGCCGCCTGGCCGAGGGCTACAACTCGGCCGGTTCGCCGTACTGGGCGATGAAGGCGTTCCTCAGCCTGGCGGCGCCTGCCGACCACCCCTTCTGGACGGCCGATGAGGAGCCACAACCCCCGCTCGCGGCACCCGTCGGCCAGCCGCATGCCGGCTTCGTCCTCGACCGGGACGACGGCCACGTGGTCGTGCTCTCGGGCCGCCGGTCACCGACGCTGTCGTTTATCGAGCAGGCGACGGCCAAGTACGGCAAGTTCGCCTACTCGTCCCGGTTCGGGTTCAGCGGCGACGTCGAGTTCGGCTGGGCCGACCTCGGCACCGATTCGACGCTGCTGGTATCCGACGGCTCCGAGACGCTCACCCGCTGGGGCATCGAGGATGCCCTCGTCGAGGACGGGATGGTCTGGTCGCGCTGGCGTCCGTGGGACGACGTCGTGGTCGACACCGTGCTCAGCGGCGGCACCCCCTGGCACCACCGGATCCACCTCGTTCGCACCGGACGGCCGCTGACCCTCACCGACACCGGATTCGCCGTCGGCGTGGACTCGCTCTGGTTCGGAAGGGGGCTCGGAGCCGACCAGGGCCCCGGCCATGTGCTGATCCGGGCTCCCGAGGTGGCGTCGGGCATCCGGGGGGCCGGAGGCGACGGCCGGGCCGGGCCGCTGCCACCGAACGCCAACATGATGGAGCCACACGCCGCCATGCCGCTGCTCTCCGTCGAGGTGGGGCCCGGCGAACACCTCCTCACGCGCCACGTGTTCGCCTCGGTCGATGGCGGCTCGACCGCCTGGGAGGACGCACCCGACCCGCCTCCCGGGGCATTCGACCTCCTGGAGAGGGAGCGCGACCGGGTGGTCGAACCCGTGGTGCCCGACACCGAGGCGGAGGCGTTCCGGCGCCAACGTACCGGCGGGGGCGACCGGTGAGCGAGGCGCCCCACCCGGGCGCCGTGGTCCGACCGGGTCGCACGATCACCGGCATGTCGGCGACCCTGCTGCCGTACACCGACGACGGCGGGATCGACTGGTCCGGGTTCGCCGCACACGTCGAGCGGACAGCCGCTGCGGGGCTCACCCCGGCCGTCAACATGGACACCGGCTACGTGCAACTGCTCGACGATGCCACGAAGGCCGAGGTGCTGGCCACCACCGCCCGGCACTGCAACGCCTTCGTCGCCGGTGCGCACATCGGCGACGAGGCCGGCGATGCGCTCGACCCGGACCGGTACGCCCTTGAGTTGGACCGGATCGCAACGGGTGGTGGCACACCGGTGGTGTTCCCCTCGCACGGCCTGAACGCACTCGACGCCGACGGATGGGTCGCCGCACATTCCCGGCTGGCCCAGGGATGCGACCGGTTCATCGCCTTCGAACTGGGACCGATGTTCGTGCCCTACGGGAGGATCTACTCGCTCGACGCCTACCGGGGCCTCCTCGACATCGACGCCTGCATCGGTGCCAAGCACTCGTCGCTCGAACGCTCACCCGAGTGGGACCGGCTGGCCCTGCGCGACGAGGTCCGGCCCGACTTCATGGTGTTGACCGGCAACGACCTGGCCATCGACATGGTCCGCTACGGCTCCGACTACCTCCTGGGGCTCTCGACCTTCGCCCCGGACCTGTTCGCAGAACGCGACCGCCGCTGGGCCGCCGGCGACGAGGTGGGTTTCCGCGATCTGAACGACCTCCTCCAGGAACTGGGAAACCTCGCATTCCGCGAGCCGGTGCCCGGCTACCGACACAACGCCGCCCAGTTCCTACGGCTCCGCGGGTGGATCGACTCGGACCGGGTCCCCGACGGCGCCGTCCGGCGGCCCGACGGCGACCTCGAGGCCCTCGCCGACCTCGGCCGTCGGATGGGGGTCATCGCCTGATGGCGCCGGTCCAGGTTCGGAGGCTCGCCGACGCCGCTGCGTTCGCCGGGCACCTGGCCTCCCTCGGTCTCGACCTGCCGTTCGACCACCAGGTCGACCCCTCGGGGCCACTAGCCGAGGGACTGGCCGTGCACGACGGCACGGCCGGAACGTTCAACGTCGGCAATCGTTGGACGATCCTGCCCATGGAGGGCTGGGACGGCACCACCGACGGCCAACCCACCGACCTGGTCCGACGCCGCTGGGCGAGGTTCGGCGGGAGCGGCGCCAAGTTGGTCTGGGGCGGCGAGGCCGTGGCGGTGACTTCGGAGGGCAGGGCCAACCCGAACCAGCTCTGCATCGGCCCGGACTCGCCCGGCGACCTCGCCGACCTCAGGGGCGTCCTCGTGGACGCACACGTCGAGCGCTTCGGGTCGGCCGACGACCTGCTGGTCGGGCTACAGCTCACACACTCCGGTCGCTGGGCATGGCCCGGGAGCGATGCTGCGCCACGCACCGCCTACCGTCACCCTCTGCTTGACGGTCGGGTCGGTGCCGGCGGACAGAGCGTGCTATCCGACGATGAACTGGACGGGCTGTCCGGCGCCTTCGTCGAGGCGGCGGCGGTCGCCCACGACGCCGGTTTCGCCTTCGTGGACGTGAAGGCCTGCCACGGCTATCTGGTCCACGAACTGCTGTCGGGCGTCGGGCGGCCCGGCCCGTTCGGAGGGGACCTCGAGGGTCGGACCCGGTTCCTCCGACGTACGGTCGAGGCCATCCGCCATCGCGTTCCCGGCCTGGCGGTCGGCGTACGTTTGAGCGCCTTCGACCTTGCCCCGCATGTCGCCGGGCCGGACGGCACCGGAGTCCCGGAGGAGGGCGCCCACCATGCCTTCGGAGGCGACGGCACGGGGGTGGGGCTCGACCTCACCGAACCCGACCGGTTGCTCGGGATGCTCGCCGACCTCGGCGTCGGCATGGTCTGCGTGACCGCCGGCAGCCCCTACTACTGCCCGCACGCCCAGCGGCCGGCGTACTTCCCTCCCTCCGACGGCTACCTGCCGCCGCATGATCCCCTCGTCGACGTCGCGCGCCTCGTCGATGCCGCCGCCGACCTGAAGTCCCGCCACCCCGGTCTCGTCGTCGTCGGCTCCGGCTACTCCTACCTCCAGGAGTGGCTGCCGAACGTGGCCCAGGCGGTGGTCGCGCGGGGCGACGTCGACTCGGTCGGCATCGGGCGCATGGCGCTCTCCTACCCGGACCTCCCGGCGGACGTGCTGGCGGGCCTCCAGGTCGACCGCCGTCGCCTCTGTCGCACCTTCAGCGACTGCACCACCGCGCCCCGCAACGGCCTCGTCTCGGGCTGCTACCCCCTCGATCCTCACTACAAGGCGATGCCGGAGCGGGTCGAGCTCACGCTGGCGAAGCGGGCGGCCGAGTCATCCAGGGGTGGACGTCGGGGTTGACGCCACGGTTGGGTTTTGCCCTCCCTGCCTCCAGCCTGAGCCATGTCCGAGATCCGGAGGCTGATCGACGCCAACCGTGACTACGTCGACGAACACCTCGGAATCACCGATGCCGAACCCAGGCGGCACCTTGCAGTCGTGACCTGCATGGACGCACGCATCGACGTGTTCGCCGCCCTGGGCCTCAACCTCGGCGATGCCCACGTGATCCGCAATGCCGGCGGCCGGGTGACCGAGGACGTCCTTCGCAGCCTGGCCCTGTCGAGCCATACCCTGGGCGTCACCTCGGTTGTCGTGATGCAGCACACCCGCTGCGGCCTTGCCGGAGTGTCCAGTGCCGAACTCGAGGAGGTCACGGGAGCGGGGATCGAGTTCTTCGCCATCGACGACCACGTCGAGACGCTCCGCGCCGACCTCCAGCGCATCCGCGACGCCCCGTACCTGTCGATCCTCGACGAGGTGGCGGGCTTCGTCCACGACATCGACACCGGCCAGATCACCGAGATCATCGAGGCCTGAACCGCCACAGGCCGACCTCGCTCAGCAAAGATGGTCGCCGTCAGGCGATTCCCAGGCGTTCGAACTGCTCGTAGGGCGCCTCCACGTCCCGGAGCGCCGTGTGCAGCAGGTCCAGCATCTCAGCCTCCAACCGCTCACCGACCCGGTTCTCCTGCTCGTCGGGGTCCACGTCGAGGTCGTAGAGGTGGTGCCTGTCGCTCTCTGCACCGACCACCCAGAACGGCAGCAGGTCGCCTGGCCGGAACGGCTGGCGGATGACCGGCACGGTCGTCCCGGGCATGTGGTCGAGCACCGCCCGTTCGTCCGGGGCCGGCAACTCGTTGAAGCCGGCGATGTTGATGGGCATGGTCGACCAGCGGTTCGACCACATGGACAGCGGGAAGTTGTCGCCCGACGACGACCGCGCGTACTTGGTGGTGCCGTCGGTGACCTGGACCCACTTGCCGTACATGCCCCCGATGGCCCAGTCGCGCACCGAGTCGGCTTCGCCCGTCAGCAGCGGTACGAGGGATCGACCGTGGGTGCGGTGCCCGACGGTCACTCCGTAGACATCGGCGACGGTGGCGAACAGGTCCACGTTGGTGGTCAGGGCGTCGCAGGTGCCGCCGCCGGGCCGCCCCGGCCACGCCACCATCAACGGCGTGTGTCCGAGGGGCTCGAACTGCGGCACGTTGGGCTTGCCCCACACATCCCTGCCGTCCCGCTCGTCGCCCAGGTAGTGGCCGTGGTCGGTGCAGACCACGAGGGCCGTGTCGTCCCAGAGGCCGCCCTCGTCGAAGGCGTCGAGGATGAGCCCGAACCAGTGGTCGATCATCGAGAGCTTCGAGCCGTAGTTGGCACGGATGTGGCGGCCCTCCCGCTCGGTCAGGTTGCCGCGGCTGATGGCCCCGTTGGCATACGGCGGCCAGATGATCCACTCCTCGTCCCACGGCTCGTCCTCGTAGCGTCCGGCCCACGGGGGCGGGGTGTCGAACGGCTCGTGGGGGTCGAACTCGTCGACGAACAGGAACCAGCGGTCGTGGTGCGGGGTGGCGTCGCGGAGGAACCGGGCGGCCTCGGTCATGGTGCGCGGGCCCGGGTAGTCGGCCTCTTCGCGGAAGAACGTGCGGGAACGGTCGTAGGCCTTCTCGCCGGCGTCGAAGCCGGCCAGGCTGCTCCACCACCAGCCACCCTTGCGGGCGGGCATCGTCGGGGCGCCCATCCACGACGGATCCGGATAGGTCCGCCAGGGGTCACTCTCGTGCCCGCGCAGGTAGTCCCAGCCGCCGAAGTCCGTGTGGTAGTTCTCGCCGCCCGCCTCGAACAGGTGGGGATGGTCTGTGACGAGCATGCTGGTGACGCCGGCGCCTGCCAGTGCCCGGGTGACGGGCTGCTCCCATGCCTCGATCGACCCCCAGGGCTTCCAGAGGAAGTCGAGGGCGCCGACGAGGATGTCGTGGCGGGCCGGCAGGCACGGCAGCGAGCCGGTGACGTGTCGGGTGAACCGGGTGGCGTGCTCGGCGGCGAACCGGTCGAGGTTCGGGGTGGTGAATTCGGTGCCGCCGTAGGCGCCGAGCAGGTGCCGAATCAGCGAGTCGAGCACGACGACGCAGACGTTGGTCGGTCGTTCGACGGGTTCGGTCACCGGGCGCTCCTCAGGGTCGGTGTTGACGCTACGGCCGGGCGACTGCCCCTGTCGAACCGCCGGGTCGTCCACGGGTGGATGAAGTGGTCCTTGTCCTTCTGCCAGATGTCCCGGGTGTCGTACTGGTCGAAGCGGGCGGCGACGGCGGCATCGGTCTCGACGACGACCTCGTGTTCGATGGGCATCGGGTGCTCCTATGCGCGGTCGACGGGGCGACGGGGGTGTTTTCGGCCTAGGGATCGCCTGCGACGCCGTAGCTGGGTGCGTTCGCCGGGTCGAGGGCCCGGATGAGGTACGGCTGCATCTCGGGTTCGTACCTGGTCCAGAGCCTGCGGAGCGCGGCGATCGGGTCGTCGTCCCAGTCGACACGGAGGTCGACCAGCGCAAACGGCTGCTCGTGGTGGACGAGCAGTGCGGCCGAGTGCACGGGTCCCTCCTCGCCACCGGCTGCCAGCCCTGCCTCGAGCCCCTGGAGGAGGCGTTCGGCGAGGTGCTCGTCGGGGCATGCGTCGAATGCGTCGCTCATCGCCTTCGGCACGTCGGGCGAGCTGAGGAGGTTGCCGGCGGCGACGCAGTGGGCGCCCTCGCTGATCCGGTTCAGGCTCAGCACGTTGGCGCCGGTGAAGTGCCCGATCCGGCCCCCGAGGTCGACGGCGGTGAGCTGTCGGTAGTCGATGTTGTCGCGTCCGGCGGCGACCGCCGCCACCGCCTCGGGTGCGGTGTCGCCGGCCTTGATTCGTTCGAACACGAGTGCGGCGAGGTGCGGGTCGGTGACGTTCTGGGTGGCGACGGCTCCGACGCCGGCCAGCGCGTGGGGGCACCTCGACCCGACGCAGATCGACGAGGTCGTGATCGCCACGCCGAACATGTCGGTGCGGGCGCAGTGGCCGACGATGGAAAAGGTCACGGGCGCACGCTACGCGAGCCGGTCGGCGAGGTAGCCCATCAGGTCCTGTAGTTCATGTTCGAGCCAACTCAGCGGACCGGGCACCGCCAAGGGTGCACGGGAACCCTCGTGGATCCCCTCGACGACAACACGGTCTTCTTCGCAGACATCTGCGAAGAACGCCACGGTCTCGGCAACCCATGCATCGGGGTCGTCCAGCGATGCGTACATCTCGGGCGCCACGGCGATCCCGAAGCGCAGGTCCACCTGGGAGGTGCCCCTCGGCCGCAGCGACAGGTACCAGAGGTGGTCGGGGGCGAGGATGTACATGTGCGACGGGAACACCGTCGGCATGACGGTGGTGCTACGCCACTCGCCCTCGAGGCTCGTGTTGTTCGGATGGGCACGGCCGTATCTGGAGCGTTCGTCCTTGGCGAACAGTTGGTAGGTGAACGCCGGATGGCGCCGGTCGGGGAAGACCACCGAGTCCATCGGCATCCAGGTGCCCAACGTCGCCCAGTGGGCAACGGGCAGGTGGTAGCCCTCCATGAAGTTCTCGGTCAGGAACTTCCAGTTGGTGTCCCAGACATGGTCGGCCCGGTGGACGGGCAGGTAGTCGGCGATCCGGTACCGGGCGACGAGGTCGTCGAGTGGTGCGAGGAGCTCTGCAACTGTCGGTGTGTCGGGGTCGAGCGTCGTGTAGATCCAGCCGTTCCACACCTCGGTGCGGATCGACGGGAGGCAGTGGTCGGCCTTGTCGAACCCGTCGGTGGCCTCCATGTGGTTGGCAGCGGCGAGTCGGCCGTCGAGGTCGTAGGACCAGGCGTGGTAAGGGCACACGATTCTGCCGGTGTTGCCGCTGCCGTCGAGGAGTTGCATCATCCGGTGGCGGCAGACGTTGGCGAAGGTGCGGATCTCGCCGTCGCGGCCGCGCATGCAGAACACGGGTTGGTCGGCGATCGAGTAGGTGAGGTAGTCGCCGGGTTCGGGGATCTCGGCGGCGAGTCCGGGTGAGACCCAGTCGTGGGCGAACATCCGCTGCTGTTCCAGGTGGAGGATCTCCTCGCTGTGGTACATCTCGGGAGGCATCGCGGTTGCGGCCGACAGCGGACCATCGGCCACCTGCCGCAGTCGGGCGAGCACCGCACTGACCTGGGGGCTCGGGGAGGTCAAGGGACGCCCCTGTCAGTCCGGGATGACGGCAGTGACTTCGATCTCGACGACCCATTCCGGGCGGGCGAGTTCCGTCACCACGATCCCGGTGGAACAGGGATGGATGCCGACGAGCCATTTCCCCATCTCCCGATACACCGCTTCGCGGTGGCAGATGTCGGTGAGGTAGACGACGATCCGGCAGATGTGGCCGAGTTCAGATCCGGCCTCGGCGAGCAGCGACTCGATGTTCGCCATCGTCTTCCCGGTCTGCTTCGTGGCGTCGCCGACATGCAGCGACTCGCGGGTGTCGAGGTCCTGTGAGACCTGGCCTCTCAGGAACACCATCGTCCCGCGTGCGACCACGCCCTGGCTGAGGTCGTTGTCGAGGTTCTGCTCCGGGTAGGTCTCCTTCGTGTTGAAGGGCCGGAGGCGTTCGTGGGCGGCCACGGTCGGTGTCTACCTTCTCAGGCGCCGGCGTGGGCCTGTCCGGTGTCGATCGGGTCGACCTCGAACGGGGTGGAGCCGCCACGGCCGCCCTTGGCGGAGAAGCCGTGGCCGAGCGCCAACTGGGCCAGGCGCTCCAGGTAGAGGTCGTCGCGGAAGTGCAGGGTGAACGTCCGGGCGTCGCGCATTATCTGCCCGAGCGGGTAGCGCTCGTGGCAGGCCCGGGCACCCAGGAGGTCGAAGCCCTCATACGGGATCGAGAGGACGATCTCCTTGGCGAGGTGCATGGTGCGAACGGCGTCGGCCTCGCACTCGTCCGGGTCGTCACCACGGTCGAGGCGGGCGCCTGTTGAGCGCAGGCCCGACCGTGCGGCAAACAGGTCGGCGTCCATCTTGCCGAGTCGGACCCTTACGACTTCGGAGTCGGCAAGGTCGTCGCGCTGCCCGATGTAGTCCGCGATGAAGTCGAATGCGGCCTGTGCGGAACCGAGGTGGTTGGCGGCGTAGGCGCAGGAGAATGTCCGGGGGTCGCTGGTGACCCACCCACCGGGTTCGCCGACGACGTGGTCGTCGGGGATGAACACGTCGTTGAACTTCACACCGCACGACATGGTCGAGCGCATGCCGAGCATCTGCCAGTCGTCGAGGAGTTCGACACCCTCGGATTCCCTGTCGACGACGGCGAAGACCAGACGGTGGGCGTAGGAATCGTCTCCTTCGACGGCGGCCCACACCATGAGGTACTTCGCTATGGCCGCAACGGAGGCGAACCCCTTGCGTGCGGTGAGCCGGTAGCCACCGTCGACCTTCGTGAGTTCGGCGGCCAACTTCTCGGCGCCATTTTCGAAGATGTGTGCCTCGGAGCCGAGCGAGGCGCAGAACGCCCCGTCGGCGATCCTCGGCATGAAGTGGTCGCGCTGTTCGGGGGTGCTGTGCCAGGCGATTATGCCGGCAGCGTGGTTGTGGACCTGGAGGAGTTGCGCTGTGTTCGACTCCCACCATGCCAGGCGTTCGAGGATCTCGTACCAGGCGCTGTAGTTGCCGGGCCGCCAGAGGCCGGCTCCGCCGTATTCGGTCGGCAGGCAGAGCACGTGGAGTCCTGCGGCCTTCGCCTCAGTGAAGTTCTCGTGGGGGAACGCCACGGTTTCGTCGAGGCCCCGCATGCGCTCGCGGAAGCGGGGACCGAGCTCGTCGATGCGGGCGAGGATCTCTTCGGTGGTGGCAATTGTCATGGGGTCTCCTCGGGGTCGGCGCCTGGGCAGAACACCCTGATGGTCTCGTGAAGGACCTCGACGCAGCGTTCGAGTTGGGCTGGTTCTACGTACTCGTTGGGCTTGTGGGCGTCGGCGATGTCGCCGGGACCGACGATGACGGCCGGCATGCCGAGACGGTCAGCGTAGAGCCCGGCCTCGCATCCGAATGACACGGGTAGGGGCTCTCCGGAACCCACCAGTACCTCGAGTGAGGTGACGGCATCCAGCGACGGGTCGGTGGCGAGTGCAGGGTAGGAGAGGATCTGCTCGGTCTCGATGTACCCGTCGAAGCCTTCCAGGCGGGCACGGGCGGACGCGACCTCCTGCCAGAACCCGGCGAGTACGCCTTCAGGGTCGACGCCGGCGCCATGGCGGAGTTCGAATTCGAGCGTGCAGTCCGGGGCGAGCACGTTGAGTGCGAGGCCGCCGTGGACGCTGCCGACGTTGGCGCTGATGCCGTCCGAGTTGAGGGCATGGATGCGCGTCACCAGTTCGGCGGCGACCATCACGGCACTGGGCTCGGTGGCCGCCCGGCTGGAGTGGCCCGCCGTTGCGCCCACGTCGACCCGGTATGCCACCTTCCCGGTGTGGGCGTTGCAGAGTCGCATGCCGGTCGGTTCTCCAACGACGACGATGTCCGGGGCGCAGGAGGCGTGCTCGACCAGTCGGTCGAGCAGGCCGTGCACGCCGACACATCCGATCTCCTCGTCGTAGCTGAGGCCCAGGTGCACCGGTGCTCCGAGGGTCGAGGGGTCGACCGATTCCATGACTACGAGGGCGGCGGCGAGGAAACCCTTCATGTCGGCGCTGCCGCGGGCACGCAACTGCCCGTCGACCTCGGTCAGGGCATAGGGGTCGGTGGCCCAACCTGATCCGGCGGGGACTACGTCGGTGTGGCCGGAGAGCAGGATGCCGCCGGGGGCGTCGGGCCCGAACCGGACATGGAGGTTGGCTCGTCCGGTGTCGCCGTGGACGATGTCGACGACAGCGCCGGCCCGGGCCGAACGATCGGCGAAGAGGTCGATGAGTTCGAGGTTCGTCGATCGGCTCTCGGTGGGAAACGCCACGATGTCGGCGAGGAGGTCGACGACCGCCGACCCGGTCGTCCCGTACACCGATGCCATGCCGATGATTGTCGCTCCCGCCGTTTCAGCCGTCAAACAGGCGTTCTCAGGTTGCGACGCTGTCCGCTTCATTCACGGGTCGTCGGCATGACCTCGTCGAAGGTGTCGAGGTCGCGCAGGTCGGGGAACCACCGCCACCACAACGCCACCACGACCACTGTGCACACGCCGCCGAACACGACCGCTCCCACCAGGCCCATCACGGCTGCGGTCAGACCGGATTCGGCGGCACCCAGTTCGTTGGAGGCCCCGATGAACACGTTCTCGACGGCGAGCACCCTCCCGCGCATCTCCTCAGGCGCAGCCAGCGGTACAAGGGTCAGGCGGATGAACATCGAGACGGCATCTGCGCCGGACAGCACCAACAGGGCGACGAAGGCCAGCGCGTAGTTGCTGCTGAATCCGAGGACGACGGTACCGAGGCCGAAGACGGTGACAACTGTGAGCAGGACCCGTCCGAGGTTCCGCTGCACTGGCCGGACCGTCATCGCGAGTGCCACCGCTCCGGCCCCGATCCCGACCGCAGCGCGGAGCCAACCCAGGCCCACGGCGCCGACGCCGAGCCGGTCCTCGGCGATGGCCGGGAGGAGGGCGACGGCGCCTCCGAACAGGACGGCGAACAGGTCGAGCCCCATGGCGCCGAACAGGATCGGGCTGCGTCGGATGAACCGGAGTCCCTCGAGTGCATCGTGCACCATCCGGCCGGGTCCCGGAGCGTCGAGCCTGCGGGCCCCGGACGAGGGCGTCAGCACGGCGATGCCGAATGCGGCCATCAGGGCGGCGGTGCCAGCAAGGTACGGCAGGGGCTCGTCGACGACGAAGAGGAACCCGAACGCGACCGGCCCGGCGATGATCCCGATCTGAAAGGCGACCGACTTCAACGCCACGACGCGGGCGACGACCGCCACCGGCGAGAGGTCGATGATGAGCGCCCGCCCCGACGGGGTGGCAAATGACCGGGCGATGCCCACGAATCCGATGATCCAGAAGATGGGCACCACCGAGGTGGGCTCGGACCGGGCGTAGGAGAAGAGCATCAGCGACGCCAGCGCTTCTGCCACGAGGGCGCCGCCGAACACCCAGCGCCGGTCGATGCGATCGGCGATTGTTCCGGCGATCGGGACGAGCAGGGCGACGGGCAGGAACTCGGCCAGCCCCAGCAGGCCGAGGTCCAACTCCCGACCGGTCATGTCGTACACCTGCTTCCCGACGATGGTGACCTGGCCGACGACGGCGAAGGCGCTGAGGAAGTAGGCGACGAACATCACGCGGACCGACAGGGGTATCCGGGTCGATTCGCGGCGGCGCATCGGGTCACTCTTTCACTGCTGTCGGGCATCGCCGGCCATCGAGGATGTCGGGAACCGTTGCGGCCGGAACCCTTCTCCTGTAGTTCCGGTTCAGGTAGGCAGGTTGGTCTCCTCGATGAGGAAGTCGACGATCGCACGGAGCGCCTCGTCGGGCCCGGCTCCATCCGCCGTGGAGGCCTCATGGACGGCCACCTGGCGATGTGCACTCGTGCCGGTCACGAGGATGTCGCGTGCCGCGGTCAACTCGTCGACACACCCGAGTGCGTCGGCCGCCGGACCCAGCAGTTCCAGCATCTCCTCGACAAGGTCGGCAAGCGGCACGATCGCTCCGACGCCGAAGTCGATCAGCCCGGCATCGAAGCCGTACCGCTGGGCCCGCCACCTGTTCTCCTGCACCAGCATGTTCGAGTAGCCCCGCCACCGCTGGTTGTTGCGCTTCAACTCGTAGAGCATCCACAGCACGCACTGGAAGATCGCCGCAAGGGACGCCCCGTGGGCGGCGGTCGTACAGACGTCGGCGATGCGCATCTCGAGCGTCGGGTACCGGATGGAGGGGCGCAGGTCCCACCACAACTTGCTGGCGTCTTCGATCACCCCGGCGTCGACCAGGGCCTTGACGTGGCGCTGGAAGTCGCTCCACGACTCGAACACCTCGGGCAGCCCGGTGCGCGGCATGCCGTCGAAGACAGTCAGTCGGTAGCTGCGTAGCCCGGTGTTGGCCCCGTACCAGAATGGCGACGAGGTGGAGAGCGCCAGGATGTGGGGAAGGAAATAGGAGGCCTGCCGCATCAGGTCGATGCGCAGGTCGTCGTCGTCTAGGCCGACGTGTACGTGCATTCCGCAGATGAGCATGCGGCGGGCAACAACCTGGTGGTCCTGGTCGAGTTTCTGGTAGCGCTCGGAGGATGTGAGTTCCTGCGACTCCCAGGTACCGAACGGGTGGGTCGACGCAGCGACGATGGCGTTGCCGTATTCGCCTGCCAGGTCCGACAGCACGGACCGGAGTTCGACGATCTCGGCTGCCGCCTCGGACACGGAGGCGCACTTCCGGGTTCCGACCTCGAGTTGCGACTGGAGGAACTCGGTGGTCATCCGACCGTCGGTGCGGGCCACCCCTTCGGCCAGCAGTTCTGCGGGGGGTTGGGCAACCAGGTCTCGGGTCTCGAGGTCGACGAGGAGGTATTCCTCCTCGATGCCGATCGTGAAGCTCGGCCCGGTCATGCGGCGACTCCCCGCTCGAGCACCTGCGGATCGTCGAGCGCTGCGCAGAGAGTCCGTTCGAGGCGTTCGACCCATTCGAAGGCCCCGCTGGGTGTGTCGACCTGGTCCTGGCGCAGTTCGACGATGACGTTGGCCAGTCCCCGGGGTCCGGCGTGCTGCTGCACCGTGTAACCGTAGATGTCGGTTCCGGAATAGGGCTCGTTGTCGCCGACCAGCAGCCCCATGTCGCGCAGGAACGAGAGCATCGGACGCGAAAGGCGCTTGTCCCGATCGGACAGGATCCCGACCTGCCACGGGCGCTCGACACCGTTCAGGGCGGGGGTGAAGCTGTGGATCGAGACCACGGCCGGCCCCGGCCCGCGGGCGGCCAGTCGTTCGACGGTTTCGGCGACCGCCCGGTGGTACGGCAGGTGGAAGGTCGTCACCCGTTGGTCCCTTTCCGCCGTGCCGAGGCCCTGATTGCCCGGAACGACGATGCTGTCGACCTCCTTGGGGATGAGGCTGGCCTCGCCGGGATCCCGGTTCAGGTCGACGACGAGCCTCGAGTACCGGGCCAGGATCGCCGGTGCATCGAGTCGGAGGGACAGGCCGCGTGTCACTTCGGCGGCGCCGGCGTCCCAGGCGATGTGGGTGGAACGCTGCACGTCGTCGAGGCCCAGCGAATCGAGGTCCACCGGGATCATGTGGCTGGCATGGTCGCAGAGAAGGAGCACGGGTGCCGTGCCCTCGGCGTTCACCAACTCGAAGGGCGACCCCCCAGCACCTGCGCCCACATCTTGTCCAGCACTCAACGTCGAGGCACCTCCCCGCCCGGGACCCTAGTTATCCGTCGCACCTTTCGGCGCCGCCAGGCGGCACTCGGCCACAATCCCACCGAGCGACGCCACCTCCCGCTCCTCCGGCCTCATCGACCGCCATCGAGCAGCCAGAATCCCCCTGGCCACGCGCCACCTGCTACCAGGCACAGGGCACCTCGGCCAATCCACCGGGCAGGCAGGCCCGACCCGGTGCACTCCAACCGGCGGGCTACGGATTGGAGTACTCGGCCTTCGATCCCAGGTAGTACCGCCTGTTCAGCACGAGGCATACGGCATAGAAGGCTGCAAATGCGTAGAGTGCGACCTCCGGGGTCGTGTTGGCGATCTGCTCACCGAACTCCTGTGGCACCACGAAGGCCCCGTAGGCAGCCACAGCCGACGTCCAGCCCAGGACCGGTCCCCTCTGCTCCTGTTCGAACACCATGGCGATCGTGCGAAACGTCGAACCGTTGCCCACACCCGTGGCAGCGAACAGGATGAGGAACAGCAGGAAGAACGGCACGAAGTGGTCCTGGGGCGTCGCCGACTGGTACGCCTGCTTCATGAAGTACGCCACCCCGAGCGCACTGGCGACCATCGTCACCGAAACCCACTCCGTCACCCTGGCCCCACCCAGTTTGTCGGCGATCCACCCACCGACCGGACGGGTGAAGGCCCCGATGAACGGCCCCATCCACGCATAGGTGAGGGCCGACGGGCCATCGAGATTCACAATGTCGTGGGTCATCACCCCATCCACCATCACGTGCTGGAAGCCGAAGATGATCTTGATGGCAAGGGCGAACCCGGCTGAATAGCCGATGAAGCTCCCGAAGGTCATCGTGTAGATGACGCTCATGATCCAGGTGTGCTTGTTGCCGAAGATCTTGAACTGTCGCCTCAGGTTGGGCCTGACCTCA
>Ga0207990_1000260_pt1 | contig 31710 bp, 28 predicted proteins | sample ETNtaG_8_FD_185780 | JGI IMG/M metagenome (GOLD analysis project Ga0207990, IMG submission 185780) | Marine microbial and viral communities from oxygen minimum zone, Eastern Pacific Ocean - ETNP201406SV75 (SPAdes) (version 2) | ecosystem: Environmental > Aquatic > Marine > Oceanic ...
GAGTCTTCTTGGTGACTTTTCCGCCGACCAGTCTCAATAAACCTCGACTGGTGACTTCGAGTGAACCGTCAGCCGTTTCTGGGTTGTAAATAAATCGATCCAGGGTAACGGAAGAATTGGGGCCGATGGTAAAGGCAGTACCGTCGACTAATAACATCTGCGCTCTTCCAACTTTATCGGTTTCAATAGTATGGTTCTGGATAATCTTATAGCCGGCTTCAACTAATTTCCGTTCCTGTTCTAAAGTTAAATCGCTGGTGTTCTGATTGACGGCAGCAGCCACACCTATCTGGTTTTGAGCATAGGAAAAAGAACTGAATAAAATCAGTAATGAAATAACTACCAAGAAATTAAACAAGAAGAGAGGATGAATAAAGTTTAGTATTCTTCGCATGATCAAAAAGTAGTCAAGTTAATAACTTGGGTTTAATAAAATTGATAAATTATCAATTATTTTAGGTTTAAAATAAAGATTTTTTAATGTATAAATGACATTCAATCAATTTATTGTCAGAAAATATGAGTAAAACTAGGGAAAGGACTGAACAAAAGCTAGTAAGTGCAACAAGGGTGGTTTTAGATAGAGAAGGTTACAAAGACATTACTGTTGAAAAGATAACGAAAGAGGCCAAAGTGGCTTACGGAACCTTCTATAATTACTTCTCTTCTCTAGAGGATGCACATGAGGCGGCTGTTACCAGCATAATAAGAGAGAAAGCAGAGCAATGGCTTGTTGATAGTCAGGGTGAAGAGAGTCCCTTGTTAAGAATCTTTGAGGCATTATTTCAACTCTTTCTTGTTTTCGAAAATTCACCCTCTCTCGATTGGGTAATTGAAAGACCTTTGATTCTCCACCGTGTTTATAAAAACACCTCGGAGCGTGCTATGGAAGACTTAGTGATACAAGCCATAAGAAAAGGAGAACTCCCTCAACCCGAACTGGACACTCTTGTACACTTTAGAAATGCAAGGGACACCGTTAGATGGGGTCAGATGGGAGCCTTTAGAAGATTGGGTAATGGAGAAGATCTAAAAAAAGTATATATTGAATATTTTTCAACCTTGAACATCTTTAATTTACCTCCAGAAAAAGTTAGAGAGCTTCTTTACTTTACTGTTTCAAAGCATGTCTAAGAATGCACTCTTCCAAAGATAAGTGATGAACATGAGTAACCTGGGTAGAAATTTTTAATCCCTTTGGTGGAGCTTTAGCAATACAAATTTATTCTTTTCCTAAACAAAGATAGCTGTAGTCCATCGTGAACTGGGTATTTTTCTTTTGATAAATGTCGATAGAGCTTTTGTTCTGATTGGAACTCAAATTGTAGTTTGAGGCCCAACAGGGGCTAATGGATTTAGAAAACCCCATTTTAAAGGAATTAACCTTGTCATCTCTAACCCCAAATATGGGTGCTGGATGATAATAAGATTTACGAGAGTGGTTAAATGCACTAGAAAAAAGCCAGTTTCCCTTTATCTTCTTTGAAGTCTTGATACCTAAAGCTCTAAAATTGTAATTTTCCCAGGGGGTGACTGAATTGTATTTATCAAAATTGTAATTCACCTCTAGTAACACATCATTACGCTTAAGAATAAAAGTATTACCGATTTCTACACCGTTAACATTCCAACTCTTCAAATCGTTATCCGAGAACTTTCTTTTATCATGATAATAACCTATAGAAAGAAAGTGGTTATCAGATAAGGACCCTGCGTATTCTAGTTCTACTCTATGGGAAGTGAGTAAGGGTTTGTCCGCCAATAAAACCATAAACCCTGTGTAACTGGTTGTGACTAGGGGACTGGAGAGAATTCCAGTAAGAGAATCTTGTAGGTTAAATATGCGGTTAACAGAAAAGACAGCTGTGGATAAATTAAATTGATCAAAGGTATCGAATCTTTCATCAGACAGTGAAAAGAGATAATTAACAGTGTCCCCTCTGGGGTGTTGAAGATCTTGATTTGCGGTAAGACTATATCTTATCGAGTTTGCTAAATCACTTTGTCCTCTCGAGTCTGGAGAAACTTCAAGTGGAAAACCAGCTATTTCAATAATGTCAGCGTCTATACCTGAGTTTGCATTGCTGGAGTACTTTAAGCCGGTTCCTAAAGCTTGTTGAACTTGAAAAATTGCTTCTTCCTCGGTTATTGCTTTGAGAAAATCATCTACTTTTTCAAGAACTTCCTTCGGAGGGTCGTATTCTTTGACGCTGTTTAAATAAAGTTTTGCTGAAGGCAGAGCATTAAGTCGAAAATAAAGAACCCCTAATTCCAATTTTATTCTAGGTAGGTCCGGCTCATAGATAAGCATTTGCTCGAAAACCCCTATGGCTGCCTCTAAATCACCTAATAGAATACACAGATTGGCATAAGTAAATAAATTATCCAGGTTAGTCGGGTCATCAATTAAGGCAGAAAATATTTTGTCTCTTTCCTTTTTAGTAGCTTCTAGTTGGATAGGGTCAGTAATGACCGGAGTGACGTTGGCGGCGGAAAGTTGCATGCACACGAAGAAACTTAGTGAGAATAAGCAGATTGCTACTTTAAAATAGTTAAACATTTAAACTTGATATATTTGGGATTGTAACAAGTGTCTTATAGAATTTAAAAATCTTGATAAACTATCAATTTAAAAATTGGAACCTGAAAGAGTTAAAGAATTATTTTTTCAGATTTTATCTAAGCATTCAGACGATTGATGAAGTGCTTAAGAATAAGTAATGAATATTAGTAAACTAGGCAAGAATGCCCTAATTCCTTTCGCTATTCTTCTTGCGTTTGTTCCTTTAATTAATCCTTTGGGAATATTCTCTGATTTGAGACTTCAATCCTTTGATACTTTCCAAGTTTTATTCCCGCGCAGTGCTCTAGAAAATGATCCTGTCGTTGTCATCGATATTGATGATGAATCTCTAAAAATATATGGACAATGGCCTTGGCCAAGAAATCTGGTTGCTAAATTGGTTGATCTTACAATTTATTCGGCTGCCACTGGATTTGACATAGTCTTTGCAGAACCTGACAGAACTGGAGTAAATGAGCTTTCAAAGCTTTATGAAGATAACCCCGCTTTGATTGAAGTTTTATCAAAAACTGCTGATCACGATGAAATATTAACTCAATCCATTAAGGATCATGGCACAGTGGTCTTGGGGATGGCTCCCAATAATAAACTAAATAACTCTTTGAATATCAATAAGTTTGGACTGGTACTACAAGGCGATGTGCCAAATCAATTTTTGAACAAATATTCAGGTATTCAAGCAAACTTACCTGTATTGGAGGCAGCTAGTGCTGGAGTAGGCAGCATGAGTATTGGTAATGACGATCCAATAATTAGAACCATGCCTACTTTTGAACTCGTCAACGAAACTTTGGTGCCTTCATTTCCTTTGGAATTGGTTCGGGTTTCGATAGGTGCTTCTACTTATCAAATAAAGTCATCCAATGCTTCCAGCGAAAAGGCATTTGGCGAAGCGACTGGAATCAACCATGTGAAGCTTGCAGACCTAGTTATGCCTACCAATCCCGATGGAAGTATATGGATTTATCCAACGGCCACAAAAAATCTAAATGTCATACCAGCGTGGAAAGTCCTGCAAGGCAATTTCCCTCTAGAGTACTTCGAAGGCAAAATATCTATTGTTGGGACCAGTGCTTCAGGGCTCTTGGACCTACGCACAACTGCTTTGGAAAAGAATATCCCTGGGGTGACTATTGCAGCTCAATTCGTCCAACAAATTTACGCCAATGATTTTCTCAAACGCCCTGATTGGTTGTTGGGATTGGAGTTTCTAGTCGGTTTAATTATTTCAGTATTGATCTGCTTCGGTATCCAGAGGCAAGGTCCACTAGGCGGTTTGGCGGTATATATCTTCGGTAGTGTAGGTATTATGTATGGTAGTTTTTACTTCTTTACCAGCCTTCGTTATTTAGTGGACCCAATTTCTCCTTTGGTAATCTGTTCCCTTGCTTACCTAGTGGTTACATTTTTTAACTTTCTGTTTACCGAACTGGAGCGGAGAAAGGTAAGAACTGCTTTTTCCCAGTATTTAGCACCTGCCATGGTTGAGAAATTAGCCCAATCCAGTGAATCTTTGGTTCTGGGTGGAGAAAGAAAAGAAATGACTTTCTTATTTTCTGACATCAGAGGTTTTACAGCTATTTCTGAGAAGTATAAAGAAGATCCAGAAGGGCTTACCGAACTCATCAATCAACTATTGACTGTACTTTCCAATGAAATCTTGGCAACTGAAGGCACCATCGATAAATACATGGGGGATTGCATTATGGCGTTTTGGAATGCTCCAACTGATCAACCCGACCACCGCGATAGAGCATTACAGGCTGCTTTTGCTATGCAAAAAGCACTGACTAAGCTGAACTTAGACTTGGGCCGAAGTGATCAGGATAAGCTCTCAGTAGGTATTGGTATAAACAGCGGTCAATGCATCGTTGGCAATATGGGCTCTGAAGATCGTTTTGATTACACCGTTTTAGGTGATGCGGTTAACTTGGCTTCTAGATTGGAAGGTCAATGCAGCCATTATGGGTTCGAAATGATCTTGGGTGAACAGACAATCAAAACCTTACAGGGACATAAAATAATTGAGTTGGACTTATTGGCGGTTAAAGGGAAGAGTGAACCTGCAAAAATTTATACGACCTTAGAAAACTTTGATCAGGGTGATTTTATTAAAGATCACAATAAGTTCCTCAGTCTGTACCGAGCTCAACAGTGGCAGGAAGCTTTGGATCATATTAAAAAATACCAATCTCAAATTCATGAGTTTCGCCTATACTACGACCTTTTCTCACGAAGGATAAATGAACTTAAGGAAAACCCACCTGATAATAACTGGCAAGGAGTATTCATTGCGGATTTTAAATAAATACCTCTTCTTAGCTTTAGTTTTCGTTATTCTCTCTAACCCGTTAACAGCAGAAGCTATTGTGAATGTAGAGGATTCAAGAAAAGAAGGGCAAGTTGGATTTTTTTCTAAGGTTTCCGTTGCCCTTAATGGCACAAGAGGCAATGTTCATAGCAACTTTTATTCCGTTAATTTAAGACTGGATAATAACTCTGAGAACTTGGAATCCTTTCTCATCATGCAAAAATCACAGAGAAAAAGAAACCAATCTCTGATGGCTGACTCTTCTTTTGTGCACGGAAGGTTAATTTTTATAAACGAAAGCAAGTACAGTACTGAAGTTTTTGTTCAGCAAGGGAAAAATCCTTTTCGCAGATACGCGCAACGTAATGTGCTTGGTGTCGGTACTAGAATTGCTCTCAATGAAACTTCAAGATTGGGTCTTGGTGTGCTTTATGAGGACGAAGAGGATCTTCAAGCATTGAGCACAGAGACGGAAAGATTAGCTTTTTATTATCACGATAAATTTAATCTATCTGAAAATATCGATTTGAATACTACCCTCTACTATCAGCCTTCATTTAATGAATACAAAGAGGATTACAAGGCCAGCATCATAACTTCATTTGATTTTACCGTGAATGAGAACGTAAAGATTTCTTTAGTCTACAGTGGGTTTTACGACTCAGACCCACCCATAAATGCAATTGGCCACGACGAACAATTGACTACTAATTTCTCTTATTCTTTTTAAGAATAGCTTGAAATTTTTTCTTCTATTTCTTGAAAAATAACGGGGTGTTCCTCTATTAACTCGTCCAGGTCTTCTTTCTTCAACTGTAGTAATTTAACTTCATCGAGGGTTGTGACGGTTGCACTTCTGGGGTTATCGCTAACCAAGCCCATTTCCCCAAAGAAATCTCCCTGATCTTTTATTGCCGGTGGATTGGGATCAAGATTTATCTCAACTCTACCTATCTCAATGATATACATGGAATCCGCTTCATCGCCTTTCTCAAAAATAACTTTCTTTGCTGGTAATAAGACCACTTCAAGTTTCTCATTAATCTTTCCGATGGCGTTAATGGGCAATTGAGCGAAGATAGGGATTTCAGTTATGGTTTCAAGGCTGACCAGAAAGTTTCTCTTCTGTATTTCCTCGTAGTAAGCAGAACCCAGTATTGCAGCTGGCAAAGCAAACATGGCTATGCCCAACAACATAATGAATGAACCGAGAATTCGTCCAGGGCCGGTTATAGGATGGACATCTCCGTAACCCACAGTTGTTAAAGTTTCCATGCCCCACCAAAGCGCCAAGGGTATACTCCCCAACTTCACCGGCTGCTCGTCACCTTCTACAAAATACATAAGTGTGGAAAATACCAAAAGAATAGATAGCACCAGCACCATAGAACCCGCCAAAGCATGACGTTGCATTTTGATGGTCTTAAAAAGCGTATTGGCAGGAAGGAGAATTCTGGTTTGACTGAAAATCTGAAATGCCCTAAACATTCTGAACACTCTTAAGTCAATAAAGCCCAAGAAAAAGTGGTTCAAAAGCACCAAAAGATCTAAAACGCTCAAAAAGCTTAGTCTTTTCTCTATGAAAACCCGCAACACGAATTCAACTACGAATACATACATAGAGATCTCAAAGAACACTTCTCCATACAGTGTTAATCTCTCCATACCCTCCATGAATTCCATGGAAGCAATGATCTGATGGAGGATGTTGAGAAAGATTAAAACACCCAGATAATTATCCAAGTGTTTCTCAAAGAAATTTTTAATATCCATAAATATTAATGAATATAGTATATCAGTGTGAAATCCAAGTCTTGTTTGAGACCTCTCCTTTTTTATAAGCATTTATCTTTTTGACAAGTTAGAATGCGGCTATGGATCCTCAACTACAGGTTGCACTAATAATCTTTGGATTATTGGCCCTTCTAATATGGGGTAAGTGGCGATATGACGGCGTAACATTATCGGCTCTAGCCCTGATGGTGTTGTTAGGACTCATTCCTGCTAAAGAAGCTTTTTTAGGGTTTGGGCATCCTGCTGTGATTACAGTAGCTTTAGTACTTTTAATAAGCAAAGCTTTAGAAAAATCTGGATTCATTGGCATGATAGGAGATTTGTTAAGGCAAAGGATCACAGGAGAAATCCAATTCCTGGTTATTCTAATGTTTGTGGCTGGTTTTCTGTCCTCTTTTATGAACAACATTGGTGCCATGGCCATGCTCTTACCTATAACTATAGGTATAGCCCAGAAAATGGAATGGAATCCATCAAAGTTTCTAATGCCCTTAGCTTTCGCATCTATTCTTGGCGGGATGAACACTAAGATTGGGACTCCACCCAATATCATTATTTCTGAGTTTAGAGAAGACTATGCTAACCGTACCTTTGAATTTTTTGATTTTGCCTTTGCCGGTTTACCCATTAGTTTTATTGGCATACTTTTTATAGCTTTTATAGGTTGGCGCTTGGTTAAATTGAGAGAAGAAGCTGGTGTACAAAGACCTTTGTTGGACATACAAGATTATTTAGTTGAAATGACGATTGATGAACAAAGTGAATTGGTTGGTAAAAGGGTACACGAACTGACAAGTAAACTTGGAACAGATAGCGTTTTAATGGGAGTGGTTTCAGACAAGGGTACTATTAGAAAACCCCATCATCGGGAAACTTTTGAAGCCCTACAGATACTCGTGTTGAAAATCTCACCTGACGACGTAGCAGGGATACAAACTCAATTTTCATTAATAATTGATCCTGAGCTAGAAGATCAAACACAGCAAGGAGAATTAGGCGAAATCGAGGTCATGATCACACCTAGATCAAGGTTGATAGGACGTAAGTACAATTATTTTAAACGTATGACTAGAGGGGTGTTTTCATTACTAGGCTTGTGGCGACAGGGGACCAAATTTAGAAGAAGATTGGCAAGAGAGATATTCAAAGCTGGAGATGTCTTGCTTCTTTCTAGTAAGGACACTGAGGAAAGGGCGGCAGAAAAACTAGAACTATTGGGCTTAATGCCTCTTTGGCAAAGAGAACTCGATGTAATCAGAGATACTTCTAAAGTAGTGCAAGCTTTACTCATATTTGGAATGGCACTTATAGCAATTATCTTTTTTAACGTTAATATTATCGTGGCTTTTCTTATTTGTGTTCTGGCTTATGCTTCCAGAAGGTTGCTAACGGGCAATGGCTTGTACAGGCATATTGAATGGCCTGTGGTGGTTATGCTTGGAGCTATGATTCCTATTGGAGGAGCTTTAACCAGCTCAGGATTAACAGTAACCTCAGCTAATTTTATAACGACCTACCTTGCCGATGTACATGTGGCTTGGGTATTGGTAGTTATCCTTGTATTTACTATGTTTATTTCTGATTTAATCAATAACGCAGCTACGGCAGTCATAATGGCACCGCTTTCAATACAAGTAGCTGAACAAATGAGTCAGCCTATTGAGCCCTTTTTAATGGCTGTCGCTGTCGGAGCAAGCTGTGCTTTTCTTTCTCCTATAGGGCATCAATGCAACACTTTAGTGATGGGGCCTGGTAATTATAGGTTTGGAGATTACTGGAAATTAGGTTTGCCTTTAGAGATTTTAATTATAGTCATCTCGATCCCAGTAATTATGAACACTTGGTTTTAGTCCTTTTAGGTCTTATTAACAGTTATTTTTTAGGACTGGTTTTCAACATAAATAGACTGACTTGGGAAAGCAAAGTCACAATCGTTCGATTCAACAGCTTCTATTATTTTAAATATCAGCTTTTCTTTGAGATCACTAAAATCCACAAAGCCCACTGGGTCTGTATGACAAATTAGCCTGAGATCAATAGAGCTGGAGCCCAGTTCTGAGACTTTTACAAAGTTATCTTTAGTTAAATCAACAGGTAAATTTTTCTCGTCTTTAATGTAAGCCTCTATCTCAGAACATATCTTCTTGAATTGCTCTATTTTAGTGTTATAGGTTAGATTGATTGTCCAATCTAGTCTTCTAACCTCCATCATTTGATGATTGACTACTTGAGCATCGGATAAGTCAGCGTTGGGCACAAAAACAGGTGAAGAATCAAAGAGTTTGACCGTGGTAGATCTAAATCCAATGTGATCAACTACTCCATGAAGAGAGTCACCAATTCTTATTCTGTCTCCTTTTTGAAACCTGTTTTCGCTTAAAATGAAAATACCGGCAAAAATATTCTTAAATACATCTTGAGCTCCCAGAGCCAGAGCAACTCCAAAAAGACCTAATCCTGCAATAATGGGGCCTATTTCAATACCCCATATATCTAAGATCATAGCCACAGCAATAATCCATATAAGGACTTCAATAGTTCTTCTTAACCAATCTTTCATAGCTTCAGTCATGAATTTACTATTCAGTAAAGAAAGAAGAGGTCCTGCTAGGTTTGCTAAGGCACTAAAAATTGCGAAGATTACTAACATCTTTACGAGACTGGTAGCAAAAAAGTCTAGAGATCCTTCGAGAGGTAGATAAAAAGTTATTAAATAAAAACCGAAAACTATCGGGATAAGACCTAAGGGGCCTCTAAGAGATTCTATAATTTGATCATCTAATTCATTTTCGGTTTGATCAGCCTTTTTACTTAACCAATCAATTAATTTATTAGAGAAGAATTTTCCCAACAACCAACTCAATAAAATTATTACTAAACAAATAATTATTTCGCCAATTCCAAATCCTCTTATTCCTGTGTTCCAAGTTTCTTTTAAAATCTCAAAAAAATTGTTCATTTTCAGTCCTCTTCTTCTTCCTCTATTTCAATTCTCTCAGCCTTAGCCATTTTTACAACATTGTCCTTAATTAAAATGGTTTCAAATCTGTATTCTCCAATTTTAATTCCAACATTACTCTCAGGTATAGATTGTGCAGTCTCTAAAATGAGTCCACTAAGAGTTTTAGGACCATCAGTCGGTAATTCCCAATTAATCCTTTTATTAATATCTCTAATCATCATACTACCTTCTAACATAAATGAACCGTCAGCCTGAGGCATAATATCCATTTTCTCTAATGTATCAGATGTAATTTCACCCACTATTATTTCTAAAATATCTCTAAGGGTAATAAGTCCTTCAATATCTCCATATTCATCTACTATTAATCCAACACGTTTATTTTCTAATTGAAAGTTAGCTAATTGTGTATTTAAAGGGGTGTTTTCAGGAATAAATAAAGGATCCTCTATAAATGTCTTTAAAGAAGTTTTGCTTGGTTTATCTAAGCTCAAAAAATCTGCTTTTTTATTTGAACTAATAAATCCAGATATATTATCGATACTATCTTTATAAAGTGGAATATAGGTATATCTGAGGGTGTTTAAATTTTTTACTATATCCTCGATATCATCTTTTAAGTTGATCCCTACAATTTCGTTCTTTGTAATCATCACATCGTTTACAGATAGATAATCCATATCAAAGATGCCTAATAACATATCTAGTTGCCTTTTAGGCATGCCAGAAGAAAGTAATAAGGTTCTTAATTCTTCAGGTCTTAGTTCTTCTTCGATCTCTTTTTCAGGATTAATGCCTAAAAGCTTTACCAAAGAATTTGATATTACGCCTATTAAAGCAACCAAGGGCTCCAAGGCCTTTAATAAAGGTTTTAAAAAGAACGAAGCAGGGAAGGCGATACTTTCAGGTTTAAGAGCAGCAATAGTTTTTGGGGTGACTTCAGCAAAAATAAGAATAATGAGTGTCAAAACTATTGTTACATAAACAACTCCAGCATCTCCCCAAATTCTAATTGCTACTATTGTTGCTAAAACTGATGCCAGGATATTAACAAAATTGTTCCCAATTAAAATAACTCCTAGCAGCTTATCAGTTCTCGCTAAGAGCTTGTTGACCCTTCTAGCTGGTTTATGTCTATTTTTTACTAAGTGTTTTAGTCGGTAACGATTTATAGCCATCATGCTGGTTTCCGAACTTGAAAAACACGCCGATAGGAATATTAATACTCCAATTAGAGAAAATAGGATCCAGATAGGAATTTCGTTCAATGGAATTAAGCTATAAGAGCTTTAAGAATAAAAAAAGAGTTCAAAAATGTAATGTATCTATTATTTTGATCCATTATATCTTAAGGACCTATTTCTTAAAAATACTAAGAAATACATTTTTTAGTTGAAAGGTATCTCATATCCCTTAGAATGAGCGCCTTTTTAAGTATATAAGCATAATAATAGTTAATGTTAACGATCAGATTAGCCAGAGCTGGGGCAAAAAAGAGGCCCTTTTTTCATATTACTGTGGCGGATTCAAGAAAGCCAAGGGATGGCAGGTTCGTTGAGAGAGTTGGGTACTTTAATCCTATATCCAGCGGCAAAGAAGTGCGTTTAGAAATTAACCAAGAAAGAATTGACTATTGGCTGTCACAAGGTGCACAGGTTAGTGACAGAGTGTTAACTCTTATAAAAGAAAAAAGTGAAACTCCTGAAGAAAAAGCGAAAAGAGAACAGACGAAAGAAAAGAGAAGACTTAGAAAGGTAGCAAAGAGAGTAGCAGCAAAACCAGCTGAAGAACCTGCAGAAGCAGCAGCTGAAGAAACACCAGCTGAAGAACCTGTAGCTGAAGAACCTGCAGAAGCAGCAGCTGAAGAAACACCAGCTGAAGAACCTGCAGAAGCAGCAGCTGAAGAACCTGTAGCTGAAGAACCTGCAGAAGCAGCAGCTGAAGAAACACCAGCTGAAGAACCTGTAGCTGAAGAACCTGTAGAAGCAGCAGATACTTCTTCTGAAGAAAAACCTGATAAATAAGCCTCCAAATATGAACGATCGGTCTGAAGACCGAAGAATACCCCTGGGTATTTTGGGTAAACCTTTTGGAGTAAAGGGTTACATTTTTCTTAGATACTATGGAGATAATCAAGAAAACATAAAGGATTTTGATGAGCTATATATTGACGAATGGCATAGTCTTGAAATTGAAGATGTATTAATAAATAACAAAAAACTGTCAATTAAACTAAAAGGAATAGAAGATAGAAGTAAAGCTGAAACCTTAAGAAATAAAGAAGTATATGTTTTAGAAAGCCATTTACCACCCCTGGAGGAAGGGGAGTACTACTGGTATCAACTAGAAAATTTAAAAGTTATAAATGAACAAAATGAGTTTCTTGGAATTATTGACCATGTTATGCCCACTGGTGCCAATGATGTCTTGGTAGTAAAACCCTTGGAAGGAAGCGTCGATAATGATGAAAGACTTATACCTTTTTTGAAAGAAGAAATTATTATCAAAGTGGAATTATTAAATAAAACAGTCTATGTAAAATGGCCGAAGGACTTTTAAGTTAGATTTATGCGTTTTGATGTAATTACCCTTTTTCCAGAACTTATAAAGAATTCCTTTGAACATGGCATAACAGGAAGAGCTTTAAGCAGTAAGAAGATATTGCTTGATACGGTTAATCCCAGAGATTTTTCTGAAGATATTAATAAGAAGGTAGATGATCGCCCTTATGGGGGAGGTCCAGGAATGGTTATGCAAGCAGAACCAATGATTGCAGCCATTAGAAAAGCAAAAAAACAATCTAAAAAACCCCATACAATTTTTATGTCTCCCCAAGGAAAGATATTTAATCAAAATAAAGCTGAACAGTTTTCCAATATGGAACATCTGGTGATTGTTTGTGGTAGATATGAAGGGATAGACCAAAGAATTATTGAATCAGAAGTTGATGAAGAATGTTCCGTGGGCGGATATATTCTTAGCGGAGGTGAACTACCTTCTTTGATAGTTATGGATTCAGTAAGCAGAATTATTGAAGGAGTCTTGGGAGATCCTGATTCTGCTAGAAAAGACACTTTTAGTAATGGTCTACTTAAACACCCCCAATACACGAGACCTGATTCAGGAGCATACGGTGATGTTCCGAAGATCCTGCTGAGTGGAGATCATGAATTGATTAGAAAGTGGCAACTTAAACAATCCCTTTTAAAAACCAGACAAAATAGGCCAGACCTACTTGAAAACAGGGTTCTTAATGAAGAAGAGCTTCAGCTTTTAGAAGAAATTATAGGTGAAGAACAATCTTAATCTGGTAAGATGGGCGCCCAAAATTACCCTCAGAATTTAATAAGACTAGTGAGCAAAAATAAGTACATTCAACAAGTAGAATCTGGACAACTCAGAGAAGACATTCCTGAGTTCTCTCAAGGGGATACCGTTGTTGTCCAAGTTAGAGTGGTAGAAGGTTCTAGAGAAAGACTACAGCCTTTTGAAGGAATAGTAATAGGAATTAAAAAAAGAGGCTTGGGATCAGCTTTTACTGTAAGAAAAATTTCTAATGGGGTAGGGGTTGAAAGAACATTCCAGACCCACAGCACAATAATTGGTAGTATTAAAGTGAAGCGCAAGGGAGATGTTAGACAGGCAAAACTATACTACTTAAGGGAATTAACTGGTAGAGCAGCAAGAATTAAAGAGAAACTAGATAAGTAACTCTTTACGCTGTTTAAACTCATGGTCGGCGCCAACATCTCATCAGATAGACTGATAGATGGTTTCATAGATAACATATGGTTAGAGAAAGGTTTAAGCCAAAATACTCTTAATGCCTATAGGCAGGATCTTTCAAATTTTAGTAAATGGTTAAATCCTGTCAATTTAGAAAAGGCCGACAAAGTTACTCTCCTTGATTATTTAGCTTATCGACTTAAACAAGGTTATAGCAGTCGTTCAACCGCTCGTTCTCTTTCTAGTTTGAGAGCTTTCTATGCCTATCTTCTTTCTAAATCATTAATAAGCGATAATCCAACCGCAAAAATTCAAAGTCCTAAGTTAGGTCATAGCCTGCCAAAAATACTTTCGGAAGAGGATGTAGAAAAATTAATCAATGCGCCTAATACCAAAGAACCTCTTGGATTACGAGACCGAGCTATGCTTGAGCTTCTTTATGCTTGTGGTCTTAGAATTTCTGAACTTATAAATCTAGACGTTCTAAATCTCAATATTAGACAAGGGGTAGTAAAAGTATTAGGTAAAGGGGGTAAAGAAAGGTTAGTGCCAATGGGGGAACAAGCACTAGATTGGGTTTCTGATTATCTTACTTATGGAAGAGAACAACTGCTAAGAGATAATAAAAAAAGTTCCCTTCTTTTTTTGAGTAATAGAGGCACCGGAATGACTAGACAGACTTTCTGGTATCGCATAAAACTATATGCCAATAAATCTGGAGTTGATCAGAGCCTCTCTCCTCATACTTTAAGACATGCTTTTGCGACTCATTTAATAAATCATGGAGCAGATTTGAGGACTGTACAATTATTATTAGGGCATACTAGTCTTTCAACAACTCAGATATATACTGAAGTGGCTAGTCAAAGAATGAAAGAATTACATAGAGAGCATCATCCTAGAGGTTAATTATGAAATCCTATAACACTTTAATTAGTATATTTTTCACGATACTTTTATCTCTTGGATGTTCTGATTCTGTAGCCGATCAACTTGAGAAAGATTTAACTATTTCTGAAATAAAAGAAAATTTAAGTGAAATGCTTCCTGAATCTATCGAAATTATTTCAATTGAAGAAACAGATATGGAAGGCTATTTAGAAGTTAATCTTAAAGGCATAGAACCTCTGTTTGTTTCAGAGGATGGAAAGTACTTAATCTCTGGAGATATTTTTGAAATAACTGATAAAGGCTTAATAAATAAATCTGAAGCAAGAAGAAATTACCTTAGAAAAACAACTCTTGGAGAGCTTGATAAGTCAGAGTTTATAACTTTTCAACCCAAGAAAGTGAAACACTCAATCTTTGTTTTTACCGATGTTGATTGTGGCTATTGCAGGCAATTTCATGGACAAATTAATGATTATCTAGATTTAGGCATCCAAGTTAATTATTTAGCTTTTCCAAGATCAGGGGTGGACTCTGACTCTTACAACAAGATTGTCTCGGCATGGTGTTCTTCGCAACCTCATGAGGCTATTACTGAACTTAAATTGGGGCATGAAATAAAAGAAAATGATTGCTCAAATAATCCTGTTGAGAAGCACTACAATTTAGGCAATAGCTTTGGTGTATCTGGAACTCCTTCAATTATTACATCTGAAGGTAGGCTTATCCCTGGGTACGTTCCTCCTGAAGACCTTATTGGATTATTAAGTAGCTAAAAATTAGAATCGCAGCTTATGGATATAGATTTGCCTAGAGTTAATGAGTTTCTAACTATTGTTTTAATGAGGTAGAAAGGTTAAAAAATGCAAACTTTGAAAGTAGGACTTTGTGGCGCTGGAAATGTTGGAGGAGCTGTTTTAAGAACTTTAATTCAATCTTCTAAACTTCTTGAAGTTCAAGGAGGAGTTCATTTTGATTTGGTTCAAGTGGGCGCAAGAAGAGGAAAAGAAGTTGTTCCATATGAAGGAATAAATATCACTACCAACCTTGAAGATGTAGCTACTAATCCAGATGTAGATGTGTTGGTAGAAGTCATAGGCGGAATTAATTTTGCTTATGAATTGGTTACAACGGCTTTAAAAGAAGGTAAGCATGTAGTCACTGCCAACAAGGCACTTATAGCCTCTCATGGAAATGAGTTATTTACTTTGGCTAAAGAAAACAATGTTGAGATTGGTTTTGAAGCTTCAGTGGCTGGGGGAACTCCAGTTATTAAGGCTCTCAGGGAAGGCTTGGTAGCTAATAAAGTTAAATGGTTTGCAGGTATTTTGAATGGCACTAGTAATTTCATTCTTACCGAAATGGAATCCAATCAATCAACTTTTGCATCAGCTTTAGAAAAAGCTCAAGAACTAGGTCTCGCTGAATCTGATCCCAGTTTGGATATAAATGGGACTGATGCTGCTCAAAAAGCAAGCATACTTGCGGCTTTAGCGTTTCATGTCCCTTTTGATTTTTCCCTTGTAAATTTTGAGGGAATAGAAGAAATAGAGTTAGAAGATCTTGGGTATGCTAAGGAATTGGGGTATTCAATAAAACATATAGCTCATGGAGAGTTGGAAAACAACGTTGTTTGTGTGAGTGCTTATCCCACTTTAGTAGACAACGAAACTTTGCTTTCACAAGTAGGCAAGGAGATGAATGCTCTAGAGATTTTTTCAGAAGGCGTCGGTTCCACCGTTTATTACGGTCCAGGTGCGGGACCAGAGCCAACAGCTTCTGCTGTTATAGCTGATTTGGTTGATATTGCTAAAGGTGGTTGGGATTTAGATATTAATTCTGATGATCAAAACAAATTGGAAACATCAGATGGCAAGAAAGCTGCTAGATATTACAGATTACAAGTTAATGATGAGCCCGGAGTCATAGCCAAAATATCCTCTTTGTTCGCTGATAAAAACATAAGTATCGAAGCCTTGATTCAGCATGAAGCCAAATCAAAAGAGAATCTGGAATCTATCCCAGTGGTCATAATGTCTGGTGAAATCTCAAACAATGAGGCTGTTAAGCTGAAAAATGCATTGGAAGACTTGCCGGAAGTTTTTCCCGGAGTGAAGAAGTTTAGAATTCACGCAAGCAAGAAGTAATGCAATATATTAGTACACGAAATTCTTCTTTAAGAAAATCATTTAGCGAGGTTCTGCTGAGTGGTCTTGCACCCGACGGAGGTCTTTATATGCCTCAGCAAACACTTAGGTTCTCGATTGATCAGATAGAAAATTTGAATTCTCTAACTTATCAAGAATTAACTACCGAGATACTCCATCAATTTGTTTCAGATGAGATAACTAAGAAGGATTTTGAAAACATTGTAAATAATGCTTACCAAGTTTTTGATAGTAAAGATGTTGTTAACTTAGTTAAATTAGAAGACCAAAGATGGATCTTAGAGCTATTTCATGGCCCTACGTTAGCTTTTAAAGATGTTGCAATGCAGCTTCTTGGAACACTGCTTAATCATTTCGCTCAAAAGAAAGAGACTAAAATTGCCGTTTTAGGTGCAACTTCAGGTGATACAGGTTCTGCTGCGATTTCTGCCTGTTCTAGATATCAGAATGTTGAAGTATTTATTTTGTATCCGCATGAAAGGATCACTGAAGTTCAGAGGAAGCAGATGACAACTACGCAGGCTAAAAATGTACATGCGCTATCGATCCAAACTGATTTTGATGGGTGCCAAGCTATGGTTAAACAACTTTTTTTAGATGAAAGCATCTTATCTAATCAAACAAGATTCGTAGCGGCAAACTCAATTAACTGGGCTAGGTGTATGACCCAGTCTGTTTACTATTTTTGGACTTATTTAAGACTGAAGGAAGAGTTAAACCAGATGATCTTCTCAATACCTTCAGGAAATTTTGGACATGCTTATGCAGGTTGGCTGGCTAAAGAAATGGGCCTCCCTATCAGCAAAATATTTATAGCCACAAATAGCAATGATGTTTTGCACAAACTCTTTTCCGAAAATTGCTATAAAAAAGGTGAAGTCAATCAAACCTTAGCCCCAAGTATGGATATTGCAGTTGCAAGTAATTTTGAACGATTGTTGTTCAACTTATATGAAAATAATGCTGAGATGTTACAAATAGCAATGTCTTCATTTCCACAAAATGAGATTTCAGTGCCCCTTGAATCTTGGAAAGAGGTTGAAGATTTCTTTCTGAGTTTTCCTAGTTCAGATCAAGAGATTCTTGAAGAAATCAAGAGTACCTATGAGCAACATAATTACGTTCTGGATCCACATACAGCAACAGGAGTAAGGGCAGCTAAAGAATTAGCCCAACCCAATCAGTCCGTTATAAGTATGGCAACAGCACACCCAGCTAAATTTATGGAAGCTATCAGGCAATCATTGGGTGAAGAGACTGTTGAGATGCCTGGACAATTACAGGCCATAATGGATAAAGAGGAAGATTTTGTAATACTACCGGATAATATAGATAAGGTGAGAGAATACATCCTCTCATCGCTGGAATAAAAATGGTTGAAGTTACTTCAATAATTGAAGATTTAAAGGATCAGGTTAAACGGATAGACGCCTTAAGGGGGTATCTTTGACCTTGATAACAAACAAGCTCACCTTAAAGAGTTAACTGAAAAGCTCAACGATCCCAAACTTTGGGAAGATCCAAAAAAAGCTCAAGAGCTAAACAAGGAAAAGGTACATCTTGAAAAAGAATTAAAAGCTTTTATTGATTTAGCCCAGGCCATTAAAGATACCTCAGAGTTATCCGAATTAGCTCATTCGGAAAAAGATGAAGAAGCTCTTGTGGAGCTTATTGAAGAAATTGAAAACAATGAAAAAAAACTATACCAATTAGAATTTCAAAGAATGTTTTCAAACCCCATGGACCCTAATAATGCCTTCCTAGATATCCAGTCTGGTTCTGGAGGGACGGAAGCTCAGGATTGGGCTGAGATGATCATGAGGATGTATTTAAAATGGGGCGAATCAAAAGGATTCAATGTAGAAATGATCGAAGTTTCTCCTGGGGAAGTGGCGGGAATTAAAAGTTCTGCCATTAGGTTTGTAGGAGATTATGCTTATGGTTGGCTCAGAACAGAGACAGGCGTACATCGATTGGTTAGAAAATCTCCTTTTGATTCGGGCAGTAGAAGGCACACTTCTTTTGCCTCAGTATTTGTTTCTCCTGAGATTGATGAAACCATTGAGATAGATATAAACCCTTCAGACCTTAGAATAGATACCTACCGGGCTAGTGGAGCTGGCGGGCAGCATGTCAATAAAACTGACTCAGCCATTAGGATCACGCATGAGCCTACAGGAGTTGTTGTTCAGTGCCAATCTCAACGATCCCAACACAAAAATAGAGACAATGCCATGAAACAACTCAGAGCAAAATTGTATGAAATAGAAATGCAAAAATTAGATGCAGAGAGACAGTCTTTAGAAGAATCTAAATCAGACATTGGATGGGGAAGTCAAATAAGATCTTATGTATTGGATTCAGCTAGAATTAAAGATTTAAGAACCGGTTACGAAACTTCGAATTGCTCCGCAGTTTTAGATGGAGATCTTGATAGATTTATTGAAGCGAGCCTTAAAGCCAATATTTAGTTAAAGTATGCCTAATGACTGAAGAAATTTCACAAAATGAGCTGTTAGCTCTTAGGCGTGCAAAGCTTGATTACCTAAGATCCAAAGGAAATGCTTTTCCTAACGATTTTAAAAGGGATGCTTTAGCAGAAGATCTTCACACTTCTTACGATTCTCTTGAGAAAGAAAAATTAGACAAGGAAGCAGTTCAGGTCTCAATTGCCGGTAGAGTCATGCTGCAACGCATAATGGGGAAGGCGAGTTTCATTACCATTCAAGACCTTACGGGACAAATACAAGCGTATATAAAGTCAGATAATGTAGGAGAAGATGCTTACAAAGAATTTAAAAAATGGGACTTAGGGGACATTGTTGGCTTAAGAGGAAAACTATTCAAAACCAAGACCAACGAATTAACAATAGAAACAGATAGCATTTTCCTTCTAACAAAATCTTTAAGACCCTTGCCTGAAAAACATGCCGGCTTGGTAGACACGGAGCAAAGATACAGAAAAAGATATTTAGATCTACTGACTAATAAAGAGAGTCTCGAGGTGTTTAAGACTAGAAGCAAACTTATAAGTGAGATAAGAAATATTTTCATTGAAGACGGTTATCTGGAAGTTGAGACACCTATGATGCATCCAATCCCTGGTGGAGCTACCGCGCGACCATTTATAACCCATCACAATGCACATGACATGGATTTGTACCTGAGAGTGGCTCCTGAACTGTATCTAAAAAGATTGGTAATAGGGGGTTTAGAAAAAGTATTTGAGATTAATAGGAATTTTAGAAATGAAGGCATAGATACAAAACATAATCCTGAGTTCACCATGCTTGAGTACTATACCGCTTATGCTGATTACGAAGACCAGATGGATTTCATGCAGACTTTGTTAAAAACATTAGCAGAGCGGGTTTTGGGTAGCTCTGTTGTTGCGCAAAATAAAAAGAAATACGATCTATCTAAGTCTTTTCAAAGGCTAACTTTATTAGATTCTATAGTTAAATATCTTGGGGTTAAAAAAGATCAACTTGAAGAAAGGAAAGAGTTGGAAGAGATAGCAAAGAAATTAGAGGTTGAGAATATTAAGGATGCTTCGGATGGTAAATTGCAGTTAGAAATATTTGAAAAAGGGGTGGAGAGTCAATTAGATGAGCCTACTTTTATTGAAGGGTATCCTAAAGATGTGTCTCCTCTTTCTAGATCTCAAGATGAAAATGCAAGCTATGTCGATCGTTTTGAATTGTTCATTGGCGGGAAAGAAATTGCCAATGGTTTCTCAGAGCTTAATGACCCCGATGAACAGGCAGAAAGATTCAAGCAACAAGTTGAGCAAAGGGCTTCAGGCGATCAAGAAGCTATGGGATATGACGAGGATTATGTGGAGGCTTTAGAGTATGGTCTTCCACCTTGTGCCGGTGTTGGCGTAGGCATAGATAGATTGGTAATGCTTTTTACAGGAACCTCTTCTATCAGAGACGTTCTTTTATTTCCTCAACTGAAGCCCATAGGAAAAGACTAATCCAACAAATCTTTGACAGCCTCTTTTTCCGACAATAACTCTTCAGTTGTCACTTTAATTTTTGATTTGGCAAAATCGTTGAGTTCTATTCCTTGAACAATTTCAACAGAACCTTGATTGGAAGACCTTAAAGGAAAGCCAAAAATTAAGCCTTCAGGTATATCGTAACTTCCATCGCTTGGAACGGCTGCACTAAACCAATTTCCTTCCTCAGTTTGGCTATCAACAGCCTTTACTGTGTCTATTACTGCATTTGAAGCTGAGGCAGCAGAAGAAGCCCCTCTAGCATCTATAACTGCCTTCCCTCTTTGTTGAACAAGAGGCAAATATTCGTTCTCTATCCAGTCGAGGTCATTGATAGCCTCAACAGCACTTACACCATCAATTTTTGTGTTGTAAGGATCTGGATACATGGTGGGGCTATGATTTCCCCAGATTGTCATATTAGTCACTGAGGCTATATCCACACCTGCTTTTTCGGCCAATTGTGCCTTGGCTCTATTGGCATCAAGGGCAGTCATGGCATACCAACTTTGAGAAGGGTTGTTAGATTTGGTTCTTCCAATTAAGGCATTAGTATTAGCAGGATTTCCCACCACTAAGATTTTTGCTTCTTCCTGAGCTAATTCACCTATAGCTTCTCCTTGGCCTGTAAAGATACCTCCGTTAATTCTCAACAAATCACTTCTCTCTTCAATTTTTTCCCCATCAACGACTATTCCTCTTGGAATGCTGCCTACCAAAAGAACCCATTCAGCATCTTTAACTCCCTCTCTTATATCTGCTGTGGCTAATAGCGATCCTGTTTGCTTAAATCCGCAATCAACTAACTCCATGAGGGTTCCTTCAAGTTTATCTACAACTTGAGGAATTTCTACTAATCTTAGATTGACCTTGGTGTCTGCCCCAAAAGTTTCTCCACTTATTAATCTTGGAAGCAAAGAATAGGCTATTTGTCCGGCTCCTCCAGTTACGGCAACATTAATTTCTTTCATCTTTTTCTTCTCTTATTAGTCAGGTTGAAAGATATTTCGTGAGTTTTCAAATTTTACGGTTCCTTTGGTGTTTAGCATTTCATTCTGCATCATTTTATTTAAAAGGTTCTCATCTTTTTCAGTATTGGCAACAAACCTTCTTCCATCTTCTAGAAGTCCTATGATAATGGCTTTCGTTGGACCGTCTCTCGAATTAAGTACAGTGTACGTTTCTATCAATCCTTTTCCATTAGCTTCTTCAATAAATTCTGGATGTTCCAAGTTATCTATTTCTTTTTGCAAGTGTGATGAATCTATAACTTGGTTCCATTCTCCAAGAAATGGGTTAGAGGAAAAGACACCAGCTCCATGCTTGGTTAAAAACCAACCATTGGCTGTAACCATACCAAATTTTCCTGGATTCTCTCTCAATTTGGACATCATGCTTGCTATTGAATTTACGACATAAGCACTCCCTGGTCCCCCGTAATAAGGCAGTCCCCCAGTAACGGTTAGGTCTCTGTTATCCCCATCTGGAATACCAATCTCTTTCCTTGCAATCTGTACTGCACTTGGAAAGCAAGAATATAAATCGAAAAAGGAGATATCTGCTTGAGTACAATTTGCTGCATTAAAGACAGCTTGAGAACATTTGTTAATTGCAGGAGAGGAATGTAAGTTTAATCTGTCAGTAACGTTCCAGATATCATTCAAACAACCTCCGCCATACAAAAAAATCCACTTGGATTCAGGTATACCTAATTCTCTAGCCTTTTTGACCGAAGTAATCACTAGAGCTGCTGATTGGTTCACTCTCATGATTGAGTTCATGTACTTGGTATATGGAAATCCCACCATCCTATTGTTTGGCGTCTCTTCCACAATTTCATTTGAAGATCTGTGAATTTTGAACCAAGCATACTTATTTTGAGAAGCTATCTCAGAAAATCGACTGAAAAGGTTGCCAATATCTTCTCTGTGTTCTTTTGAGCTTTTTCCTTCACTGCTCCTTATGCTATTAGCGAATAGTGGATAGACGGAAGAAGGATCAAAAATACCATGTTTTTGTTCGAACTTACTGCCTAAGTCGCTATTACTGCCTATTGATTCAGGCTGTCCACCAGGGTCATCACCCCAGTTTAGATCTAAACCCGACTTTATTCTTGAAGTCAGAGTGTCTAGTGCTTCTCCGCCCGTTAAAAGAGCACAGTTAACCTGCCCATCTTTTATGCGATTGCAAATTTCATTAAGTACTAGTTGAGGAGAATTTCCTCCAGTGGTTGTATAAATTTCATTGTCAACAGTTACCCCTAAAGAATTACCTAAACTCCGTGGCATATTTGAATAGCCCCACATAGCCGTAGTAGCTGAGTTCCGGTTTGGGGTATCACCTACAAATCTAATAACTGAAATTGCATCCAGATGTTCATTCAGAGAAATTTTTGCATTACAATCTTTTATGGCTTTTTCACAAGCCACACTGAGAATATCAAGATAGTTAAGCCCATCAGGTCCCTTTGTATCCAAATACTCTGAACAACCAACTAGAACTGGAGTGTTGTCGTTAACCTGAGAGTACAAAGAGTTCATGGCTTATTAATCTAATGTAGCGCGGAAGTCTAACTATTGTGATCTTTTGTAGCAATAGGGGAGCCGCAAAGATTTTTTTAGAGTACCATACCGCAAATTATGAAATATGATTTTGACACCATAATCGATCGCGTTGAAACTAGAAGTACGAAATGGCTAAAGTTTGATGACCCAGAAATTTTGCCAATGTGGGTTGCTGATATGGACTTTCAATGTCCCCCTGAGGTTATTGAAGCCATTAAGAATAGAGCAGATCAAGGTATATATGGGTATACAGAAAGGCCAGCGGAACTAACTTCTCTACTACAGAAAAGATTGGCAGAGAGATCCGGATGGGAAATAGATCCAGAGTGGGTAACCTGGATGCCAGGCGTGGTGGTAGGGCTGAATGTTGCCTGTCGTACAACCTTAAGTCCTGGTGACATTGCAATGATTCCCTCTCCTATATACAGGCCTTTTGTTTATGCAACTGACAACATGAACAGAGGGATGCTTAAAACCGACTTAATTAATGTTCAAGGAAGGCTTGAGCTGGATTATGAGTCAATTGATGAACTTATCAGTGAAGAAGTCAAAATGTTCTTTTTCTGTAATCCTCATAATCCTGGCGGAACCGTGTTTAAGAAAGAAGAAATAAAAAAGCTAGTTGATATTTGTGAGAAGAATAAAACGATTATTTGTGCGGATGAAATCCATTCTGACTTACTCTTTGAAACCAGCAGAAAACATGTTCACTTAGCTCAAACTAATGAATACGCGACTAATAATTCCATAACTTTATTGTCACCTACTAAAACTTTTAATATGCAAGGTTTGCCTTGTGGTGCAGCTATTATCCCTAACACAGAATTAAGACAGGAGTTTAGAAGAAATATGCGAGGCATAGCAGCTCACATAGGGGTTTTTGCTTATACAGCTGCTGAAGCTGCTTACAGGCATGGTGAGCCTTGGTACCAGGCTCTCATGGAATATCTTATTGAAAATAGAAAGCTGGTACGAGAAGAAATATCAAAGATAGAAGGACTGTCGTTACATGGCCCTGAGGCAACTTATCTTGCTTGGATTGATTGTTCTAAATCTGGTTTAGATGACCCATCAGATTTTTTCATAAACGCAGGAGTTGGTGTTCACAGAGGTGATTATTTTGGAGACAACAAATTTGTTAGGCTAAATTTTGGTTGTCCGCGTTCCAGGCTGGAAGAAGCATTATCCAGGATAAAAAAAGCTTTTTCACAAAGAAACTAGCTTCCTGTACTATTAGCGCGTCAAATTTATTAGGAGGAATTATGGCTATAACTTTTAAGGATCAAGTTGCTATTGTTACTGGAGCGGGGGGAGGGCTTGGTCGTTGCCATGCTTTAGATCTAGCTAAAAGAGGAGCTAAAGTAGTCGTAAACGATTTAGGCGGAAATGTAGATGGATCTTCAGATGGGTCTTTATCCCCTGCCGAAGCAGTTGTGGAAGAAATAAAAGCTGCAGGCGGTGAAGCCATGGTTAACGGTGCAAGTGTCACCGATAAAAGTCAGGTAGAGGCAATGATTAAGGACGTGATGGATGCCTATGGCCGGATTGATATTTTAGTTAATAATGCTGGAATACTGAGGGACAAAAGTTTTACTAAAGTGGAAGAAGAGGATTTTAGAATGGTTTTAGAGGTTCATTTAATGGGCACAGTCAACTGCACAAAAGCTGTTTGGGAAATCATGCGAGAACAGAATTACGGCAGAATCGTAGTAACTACTTCTTCAAGTGGATTGTACGGAAACTTTGGGCAGACCAACTATGGATCAGCAAAAATGGCTGTAGTTGGGTTAATAAACACCTTGAAGCTAGAAGGAGCAAAATACAATATAAAATGTAATGCTTTAGCGCCTTTGGCTGGTACAAGGATGACTGAGGAATTACCTGGGATGGGAGACATTCTAGACCAGATAAAACCTGACTTTGTAACTCCTGCCGTTACTTATCTGGTTTCAGAAGAAGCACCCACAGGAACTATTATTGCAGCAGGAGCTGGAGTTTTTGCTCGAGTCATGATCCATGAAACAATAGGGGTTAATCTTGGAACAGGACAAGATATGACGGCAGAAAACATTGCCTCAAATTGGGATCAAATCTCAGACATGAAGGATGCTAAACATTGCTATCAAGGAGGAGAACAAGCAATGAAGGTTTTTGAACTCATCCAGAAAGATAAAGGTTAGTGTTCAAAAAAAGACTGAACACATGCCATAAAGTCATGGACTTTAGGGATCTTGCGGAAAAGCGCCTTCCTGCTCCTATGTTCCATTACATTGATGGAGCAGCTGAGGATGAGTGGACTTATCGACAAAATACATCAGCCTTTGACCAATTTGAATTAGTACCAAGATTCTTGGTTGATGTAGATAAGATTGATACCTCAACCACGGTCTTAGGTCAAAAAATCGATTGGCCCTTCATTTGTTCGCCAACAGGGTATCATCGGCTGTTTCATCCTGATGGTGAAGGAGGCGCAGCCAGAGCTGCAGCAAGAACAGGAACTATTTTTTGCCTGTCTACCATATCTACAACGCTTATAGAAGATGTAGCAAAAGCTTCTGAAGGACCTAAAGTTTTTCAAATTTATGTATTGAAAGATAGAAGCCTATCGCAGGAATACATTCAAAGATGTAAAGACGCCAATTACGATGCTCTTTGTTTAACAGTAGATGTTCCTTCAAACGGAAGAAGGGAAAGAGACTTGGTAACTGGAATGACGGTTCCTCCTAAGCTTGGTTTAAGTGGTTACATGAATATAGCTAGTCATATAAATTGGTCATTTAATTACATAACCCACCCCCCAACTCCATCGATGGTTAACTTAGAACACAAGGTGCCAGCAGGGTCATCAAGTATGTCTGTTATGGACTTTATGAATAGTCAATTTGATCGTACCGTTACCTGGAAGGATGCGGCGTGGATGATTGAACAATGGGATAAACCATTTGCTATTAAAGGCATATTGTCAGTAGAGGATGCCAAAATGGCTGTTGAAGTGGGAGCGACTGCGATTATGGTTTCTAACCATGGAGGACGTCAAATGGACGGTTGTCCAGCACCCATTGAGGTACTTGGCGATATCATTGATGCTGTTGGTGACCAAATTGAAGTTATTCTCGATGGTGGAGTAAGAAGAGGTACTCATATCCTAAAAGCTTTATCTATGGGAGCTAAAGCTTGTATGGGCGGTCGGGCTTATCTATATGGTTTGGCAGCTGCTGGCGAAGAAGGGGCTTATCGTTCCCTAAACCTTTTAAAAGAAGAGGTTCAGAATAACATGACCTTATTGGGTTGTACCAAAGTAGACGAAATAACCCCCGATCGTTTGAGAAGAGTTTAATAGTATTATAATGTTTAAGAGAAATTAGCTTAAAAAGCTACCCAATCAACTTTTAAAAAGTTAGATAATTATGTATAGATTATTTTTGCCCTTTATTTTATTTCTGTCCCTCTCTCTCAATGCTCAGATTATTAGTATTGAAAATAATCCTAATGTACAAGAAGAAGCACAAGAGGCTTTGATCTTGGCTAAGCCGGGTGACACGATAAAATTTCAAGAAGGTTTTTATAGTTTCTCCGACGGCCTGTCTTTGGATGTAGATAACGTTAAAGTTATAGGGGCGGGAATAGATAAAACCATCCTAAGCTTTGCCAATCAGAAATCAGGTGCCCAAGGTTTATTGGTTACTTCCAATAAAGTGGTACTAAAAGATTTTGCCATTGAAGACGCCAAAGGAGATGCTCTTAAGGTCATAGGAGCTGATGGCATTTATATGATTAACATTAGAACAGAGTGGACTGGCGGTCCAAAAAGCACCAACGGCGCTTACGGTCTTTATCCTGTCGAATCAAACAATGTATTAATTGATGGCTGTGTCGCGATCGGTGCCTCTGATGCAGGAATATATGTAGGTCAATCTCAAAATATCATCGTCAGAAATAGCAGAGCTCATTACAACGTTGCCGGCATTGAGATAGAAAACTCCTATTATGCTGATGTTTATGACAATATTGCTTCGCATAATACAGGCGGTATCTTGGTTTTTGATTTACCGGATCTTCCACAGCAGGGCGGTCATCACGTCAGAGTGTTTAGAAATAAAGCGGTTGATAACGATACCGACAATTTTGCCCCAGAAGGAAATATAGTTGGTGAGGTACCTAGAGGGACCGGAATCATTATTCAGGCTAATTCTGATGTCGAAGTTTTTGATAATGACATCTCAGGAAACGGAACAGTGAATCTTTCCATAGTTACTTATTCTGCAGAAACAGATGATGAAAACTATTACCCCCACCCTAAATCCATACAAGTACATGGTAATCGATTTGGAAGAGGAGGTTTTGACCCAGATGTAGATAAAGCTATTGCTGGTATATTGTATGAACTTTCAGAAGGCAATTTGCCTGATATCTTCTGGGATGGAGTTTTGCCTTTGTCGCAAATGATATTTGGTCAACCCGATGAAGAAAAATTAATTCTAGTTGATAATGGAGATGCGTCTTTCTTGGCTATAAAACCCATTAAATACATGCTTTCCTTTCCAGGTGGTATTACTTCCACTGATATAGAGACTTATAACGGTCCTATCAGGCCTTTACCACCTGTAGTAATGGATATTCCTCAAGGGATCTAGTTTTTCTGGCAATGAATATTGCTGTAAGAAGTTTAGTTTACATCTCATTTTTTTTAATGAGCACACAACTTTGGCCAGTAAACGACTCTAAAATTACTAGTAAAGAATTTCCCCCAGTTCTTTCAGAATTTGAATTCTTTATTGATCAAACCCAACAATTTCCTGCACAAAATGTTCATCCTTATGAACTTATCACTACTTTATTTACTGATTATTCCTACAAAAGTAGATTTGTTTATGTGCCCTATGGAAAGAAGGGAATTTATCAGGAAGACTGGGTCTTTGATTTTCCAGTGGGATCAGCCTTAATTAAAACTTTTTACTATCCTATTGATGAAAGAAATTTAGAGTTGGGCTCTAAGCTTCTAGAGACCAGGGTTTTGTTGCACAAAGAAACTGGCTGGGAGGCTGTTTCTTATGCCTGGAATGAAGAGCAAACAGAAGCTTTTATAAAAATAGCCGGAAAGACTATTAATACTTCATGGGTAAATCAAGAAGGAATTAATAGAGAAGTACGTTATCGAGTGCCAAACAAAAATCAATGCAAAGAATGCCATTCTACAAATGATGTAATCTCTCCTATTGGGCCCAAAGCACGGAATTTAGACAAAGACTTTATCTACGGGGATGAGACAAAGAATCAGTTGGCTTATTTGTTACAAAATGGGGTTATAGATTCTATCCCTATAAACTTCCAAACAGTTTCTGACTGGGAAGATGAATCTCAATCCCTTGAAGATAGGGCACGTGCCTATTTAGCCATCAACTGTGGGCATTGCCACACACCCTCTGGGGTAGCCAACTCAACTGGACTGTATCTTAATTTTAATGAAGTTAGGCCTCTTCACTTGGGAATTAATAAAAGTCCTGTGGCTACTGGAAGAGGCAGTGGTAATTTGAACTACTCCATAGTCCCTGGTAAAGCCCATGAATCAATTCTCCTATTTAGGATGATTTCTACTGATCCCGGGGTTATGATGCCTGAATCAGGTAGGTCTTTAGTGCATGTTGAAGCAATAAACCTGATTGAAGAGTGGATTAATTCCATGGACAATTAGTTATGAGTGAAAAAGAAGATCTCTTAAATAACTTAAAAATAGACCGTTCTAAAGAAGCGGAATCTGAACCTTTTCCAACAAAAATTGTTTCCATATTAGTAGGAACTATAGCAATCATAGGAATCGGTTTGTGGTTCTTGCTAGCAGAGGAAGAAATCCAAGAAGTTACAACCTTCACAGTTAAATCAGTAAATGCTTCCGGTTCATCTGCCACAAGCATATTAGATGCTTCAGGGTACGTGGTAGCTAGAAGAAAGGCTACGGTCTCTTCAAAAATTACAGGAAAGGTCTTAGAAGTGTTGGTAGAAGAAGGCATGTACGTAGAGAAAGGTCAACTACTGGCTCAACTTGATGACCGTACCTACAAGGCCGATCTGCAGTATGCTCAATCTCAACTAAAACAAGCTCAGATAGCTTTCAAGAGTACCAGCGCATTGATTGAAGGTAATTTTGCCAGTCCTGATGAATTAAAGACAAGAGAAGCCATAATGGAAGGTGCACAGGCATTGGTTAAGTTGAGTAAACAAAGGGTAGATGATATGCAAATTTTGGCTCCATTCAGCGGAGTGGTGGTTTATAAAGCAGCTCAACCAGGAGAAATGATTTCACCGGTCTCAGCCGGAGGCAGTTTTACAGCAACTGGTATTTGTACCATTGTAGATATGGAATCGCTTGAAATTGAAGTAGACGTCAATGAAGCCTTTATCAACCGAGTTGAAGCAGGACAACCAGTAGTTGCTAATTTAAATGCTTATCCTAAATGGGATATTCCTTCACAAGTAATCGCTATCATCCCTACTGCCGACCGAAACAAAGCCACAGTTAGAGTCAGAATAGGTTTGTTGGAGAAGGATGAACGAGTACTTCCTGATATGGGGATAAGAGTCTCTTTCTTACAAAAAATGGCAGAAACCTCTTCAGAGAAAAAAGAAGGGGTAGTGGTACCCAATGACGCTGTAATGAATGAAGGGAATTCTAGCTATGTCATGCTGGTTAGGAACGGAAGAATTGAAATTAAGCAGATTGTGGTAGCCGAAGAAACTTCAAATTATTCCAGAATAATAAAAGGAGTCAGAGCAGGCGATCAGGTGGTTGCTTCTTATGACCAACAGTTAGAAAATAATCAAAAAGTTACAGTAAATTAAAAGGAGAAAAGAATGTCAGATTCTTTAGTCAGCGTTAAAGAGGTCAACAAAACTTATCAAAGAGGTGGAGAGACACTAATAGTATTGGATGATCTTAACTTGGAAGTACCCAAAGGAGATTTTCTTGCTCTGATGGGGCCGTCAGGGTCAGGCAAGTCCACCCTCTTGAATCTTATAGGCGGTCTTGATACACCAACCTCAGGGAGAATTGAAGTAGATGGTGAAAGATTAGATACGTTAAATTCTAAAGCTCTAAGCAAGTGGAGAGCTTCTCATGTTGGGTTTATTTTCCAGTTTTATAATTTATTACCAGTTCTAACCGCATTTAGAAATGTGGAACTGCCATTATTGCTAACCAAGCTTTCTGGCTCAGAAAGAAGACAGCATGTTGAAACCGCACTCAATATAGTGAGTTTAGAAGATAGAGCTAGTCATAAACCTAATGAGCTTTCTGGAGGACAACAACAAAGAGTAGCTATCGCTAGGGCCTTGGTATCAGATCCTGATATTTTAGTCTGTGATGAGCCAACTGGAGACCTCGATAGAGACACAGCGTCAGAGATCTTAGCTTTATTACAAATTCTAAATAGGGATCACGACAAAACCATACTGATGGTTACGCACGACCCTGCGGCTGCTGAGTTTGCAAAAAGAACCCTGCATTTAGACAAAGGGAAACTTTCTTACTAACCATGTATTGGGTTTTAATCAAAGCCAGTCTTCTTAGGAAGAAGATTCGAACTGTCCTAACCATACTGTCTATTACAACGGCTTTCCTCTTATTCGGGATGCTGCATTCAATGTCTGCGGTCTTTACAGGTCAAATGCAGGGCATGAGTGCAGATATTATTATGGTGATGCCCAGATACAACATGTTTGGTACGCAACCTTATTCAACGTTCGAATACGTAAAATCCATTGAAGGCATTGAAAGTGCCAGTCACATGACCATGCTTACGAGCGACATGCTTGGCAGCATGTTTGATGGGGTGGTTTTTGCAGTAGACGAGAATTACTTTGATGTGTATGACAGATTTCAAACCACCGATGAGTACCGAGAAGCGATGCGATTAAGACCAGATGGTGTACTAGTAGGAAAACTTTTAGCAGAGCAAAAGGATTTCAAGATAGGCAAAAAAGTAAGAATCAAATCCCACTCGATGAATGAAGACGGCAGCTATGATTGGGAATTTGAGGTGGTAGGTTTTTACACAGTTAAAACCTATTCCGGTGATGAAATGGGCATTATTGCTAATTACAAATACATTGATGACAGTCGTGTCAGTATGAAGGGAACTACCAGCTTCATAATAGCTAAGGTTTTATCACCGGAACTCTCTGATGGTATTTCAAACAAGATTGATGAGAACTTCAAAAACTCTGACCGAGCCACCAGATCTGGAGCTGAAAATCAGCTTGCCATGGAGATGGTTGGGCAATTTGGAGATATTGAGTTAGTCATTAACCTTATTTTATCAGCCGTCTTTTTTACCATTCTTTTAGTGACTGGAAACACCATGAGTCAAGCTGTTCGAGAGCGAACAGCTGATTTGGCAGTATTAAAGAGTATTGGTTATGGAGACATGCAGCTTTTTATGATGGTAATGCTGGAATCTTTCTTTATTATTTTCACAGGCTTGATTCTAGGTCTAGGATTAACCCTTTTATCCATTCCAGCAATTATTGCGGCTAGTCAGGGTATGGCCGATGATGCAATCTTTTTGAGCTCTTCGTCTATATTATTGGCTTTTGCCATTGGTGTTTTTGTTTCTTTGATTTCTTCTTTCATACCTGCTCAAAAGGCTCTCAAGCTTAAAGTAGTGGATGCTTTAGCCAAAGGATAGTAATGAAATACTGGATGTTAATTTCGGCT
>Ga0207990_1000261_pt1 | contig 31642 bp, 36 predicted proteins | sample ETNtaG_8_FD_185780 | JGI IMG/M metagenome (GOLD analysis project Ga0207990, IMG submission 185780) | Marine microbial and viral communities from oxygen minimum zone, Eastern Pacific Ocean - ETNP201406SV75 (SPAdes) (version 2) | ecosystem: Environmental > Aquatic > Marine > Oceanic ...
CATATTCTTGTTCTGCAAGATTTAAGAATTTTGTAGAATCATTTCCAGTTTTTAGCATTGATGAGATAATACTACCTCCAGCACCAACTCCCTCTTTAGCAAAGCCTTCAGAGAAAGATTTGAGTCCAGAGTATTTTGAATTATTTAAACCAGGATTTACAGAAATTGCAGGTATATCTGCAATCTGTTTAACTAGATTTACAAAATTGGCATTTTGATCATGTGTAATATACGAAGTAGTTCCAATTGCAGTATTTTCTTCATTAAATCCAATTTTAGATGCAAATGCCAAAACAGCAGTCATTTGAGTTCCACCAGCTAACATTACTTTAGAAACAGATGATGCAGAACTTAACATTCCTGCAACAAAAGCAATCATAGGATCACCAACTTTTGCAAGTATACTATATGGATGATCAGAGTCAATTCGTTCAAGTGCAGAATTAACAATTTCATTTTTTAATTTTGTAGGGTTTGTAGGGATACTAGAACTAACTTTTGCATCAAAATCAAAAGCTCGCAATACAGCTAATGCAGTTGTTGTTCCCCCAGGAATTGATTCACCAATTACTAAACAATCAGTTAAAGATGCCAAATTTCTTCCAACAATTCTACCAAATTCAACAGCATTAGATACATCAGAATCACTCATAGCAGGTTCAACTGAAATATTTTTTCCAAAAGACAAACCAGTTTCAATAAATGGTAATTGTGGAGTAATTTTACTTCCAGCATTAATTGTTAAGTGAGGAATACTAGCAGATTCTAAAGCTGTTTTTGTTAAAAGACCAGGAGTAGGTTTTCCATCAGGGGTCATTGGGATGCTATCAATTGTTTTACAATATCCATAGTGAAGATATTCAGCATCAGCTGGTGGAGTATATTGCATTGAATTAGTATCAGCACCTGCGATAGTAATTCCCGGAATTTTACAAGTTTCAGTGTACGACATTACAAAAGAAAAAAGAAACCTTCCAGGTTTTACAGATTCAAGGAAATTTTGAGCCATCTCAACATTACCAAATAATTCAAAATCTTCCAAAAATATCACTAACCCATCATATCTAGGAATTGTTGTTCAGTTCGTTTTTGCATTATCATATTTGTCATTTTTTCTTTTCCAATAGTAGATACTTCAGTTGTACCATAATTATGACCAGGATACAATACCAAATCATCACCTAAAGAATGAAGTACATCAAAAAGACTGTGATAAAGTTCAGATGCACTACCTCCAGGTAAATCAATCCTACCACAATTACCAACAAATAATGTATCACCTGAAAAAATATTACCATCACCTACAAGGCAAATACTATCAACAGAATGTCCAGGAGTATGAAGGACTTTTAATTTTGAATTACCAAATTCAACAAAATCACCATCTTTTACAGTAATATCATTTTTCAATGTTGAAGATTCATGTTGAATGATGGGGGCTTTTGTAGAATCAACCATCTCTTGATTTCCTCGGGTATGATCATCATGATAATGGGTATTTACAATATATTTTATTTTTAAATCATTTTTTTTAATTATTAATTCTAATTCCATAAGATTCCAAGAAGGATCAATAATTATGGATTCCTTAGTGTCCTCATCAACTACAATGTAAGAAAAATTTTGCATTGGTCCAACGGGTATTTGATGTACTATCATAGTATTCCTTCTTCGGCTTCAACAGGAATTCCAATTTTTTCTGCATAAAGTTCACCAGTCAAATCCTTTCTTTTTGGAATACCTTCTTTCATTTTATGAAATGTGACAGTCATATCACACTTTGTAAAAATATTGGCAGTATTTCCTGTTTGAGGATCTAATCCAGAAGGAACATCTACAGCAAATTTGTAACAATCAGTTTCATTGATATAATTTATTGCAGATGCATATGGTTCTCGAATTTCTCCAGAAATTCCAGTACCCAGAATCCCATCTACAATAATATCAGGTTTAAAATTAAAATCAAAAGAATTTCCAGACATTAATTTTATTGAAGACATTTTTTCTAAAATGGACCAATTCCAATTACTTTCTTCAGTCTTAATTTTTTTAGGATCTCCAAGAAGCATAACAGTAACTTTAGAACCATAACCAGCTAAATGTCTAGCCATCACCAAACCATCACCACCATTATTTCCCAGGCCCACAAAAATTAAGATATTTTTTGAGGCAACATTCTCAAATTTAGTAATTAAACGTCTGACTGCTGCTGCTCCAGCATTTTCCATCATGAATTTTTTTAAAAATCCCATATCATGACCTTTGTTTTCAATTTGATACATTTGATCTACAGTTATTTCCATACGATACATGAAAATTATTACCAAAATAAGAGTTTAGCAAACGACTTTATCCTAGTTTTGGCATATTGTCAAGCATGACATTAAAAAATGTAAAACCATCATTAACCAAAATTACAAAATCTTTAGCAGTAACTCAAGATTCAAGAGAATTTTTACTAAAAAATACTAGAGAAGTAATTATTCTATGTAGTAAATCAATTATTGCAGTTCACAAAGGAGAATTAACAATTGCAAAAAATAATTTAAAACAAGCTGATGTACTATTAAAAAAATATAAGAAAAAAGCAACCGGTCAATTAAGAAGATATCTAATCACGCCAGAACAAGAATTTGTTGAAGCAGCATGTCTAATTGCAGTTGTTGAAAAAAAAGACATCCCATCAGATAAAAAATTAGCAGTGATGCCAGAATCTTATGTTTTAGGATTATTAGATTGTGTAGGGGAATTGAAAAGAAGAGTCTTTGATGAAATGAGAACAGGTAATATTGATGAGGCAACAAGAATTTTTGATATTATGGAGAATCTCTATCTTCAGCTTTATACTTTTTCATTATATGATAAAGTTGTAAAAGAAGCTAGAAGGAAAATTGATGTAAATAGGATTCTTGTAGATGATGTCAGATCGGCAATAACAGAAGAGAAAAGAAGAACAGAATTAATCAAAGCATTACAAAAACTTGAAAAATAATTTTAAAAAATGGTGCGGATGATGGGATTTGAACCCACGTACTCCTAAGAGACTAGCCCCTCAAGCTAGCGCCTTTGGCCAGGCTGGGCGACATCCGCAATAAAACATTCATGTATGGTTTTTATAATCCTTGACGACTTTTTTCAACGTGTTAGTTCCAGTCAGATGTTTTACGTGTGGAAATTTAATTGCAGATAAATTTGATGATTATCAAACTAAACTAAAATCAGGAGAAGATCCTGAAAAAGTTCTAAATGATTTAGCAATAAACAGATATTGTTGTAGAAGAATGCTTTTGACTACTGTTGAAACAATTCAACAAGTAATTCCATTCTATGAATCAATTCAGAAGAGAAAAGAAGAAGTTGAATCTGAATTAGATTAACTTGTCTAAAATTACCTCAATTGAAGGACGAGTATTATTCAATAGTAGAGGCAGTAAAACAATCGAAGTAGACATAAAATCAGATAATAGGTTTCTAGGAAGAGTTTGTGCACCCTCAGGTGCAAGTGTAGGAAAGTATGAAGCAACTAGTTTTCCAAATGGAGGTCCAGAAGAGAGTCTCAAAATATTAACACAAAATTCTCAGAAATTTATTGGGTTAGATTCATCGGATCTAAGAATAATTCATGAAACTTTGAAAAGTTTAGACAATTCTAATAATTATTCAGTAATTGGAGGTGCACTTGCATTTGCCGTAACAATTGCATCAATGGAATCAGCATCAAAATCACTAGAACAACCATTATTCAAAACATTATCACAAGATTCAGATGTTAAATGTCCATTTCCATTAGGCAATATTTTAGGTGGTGGTGCACATGCAGGACCAGGAACTCCAGATATTCAAGAAATTTTAATTTGTGCAATAGGTTCAAAAACTATCGAAGATGCGATTGAAACAAATTTAGCAGTTCATAAGGAATTACGTAAAGTTTTAGAAAAAGAAGATCCCAATTTTACAAACGGAAGAGGAGATGAAGGCGGATGGGCACCAAAATTGGAAAATCAAAAAGCATTAGAAGTATCAGCAAAAGCTTGTGAAAATTTAGGATTCACTTTAGGTAAAGAAGTTTCATTAGGAGTAGATTTTGCATCATCGACACAATGGAATGAAGAGAAAGAAAAATACATGTATGATAGAGCTGGATTTGAAAATTCAACTGGAGAACAAATTGATTTTGCAGCAGATATTATTGATAAATTTAAATTAATTTATGCAGAAGATGCAGTTCATGAAGAAGCATTTGAAGATATGGCAGAATTAACTGCAAAATTTCCAAATACACTAGTAACAGGTGATGATTTGACAGTTACAAGTAAAGATATTCTAACAAAAGCAATTAATCAAAAAGCATGTAATGCTGCAATTTTAAAGGTCAATCAAGCAGGTAGTCTTTATGATGCTCTAGAATTTGCAAATGTTGCAAATCAAAACAATATCAAATTAATTACATCACATAGATCTGGTGAATCTACGGATTCTCAAATATCACACATAGGAATAGCAACAAAATCAAAAATGCTCAAAGTAGGCGTCGTTGGAGGTGAAAGAGTAGCAAAATTAAATGAATTATTACGTCTATCAGGGCATGATTTTATATGTGGCATGGCGGAGATTTAAAATCATCATGAGTGAACAGACTGAAACAATAGACATCAAAAAAATGGTTATTTCAACAGGAATCAGAGTAGGAACACAAGTTAAGACAAAATTCATGAAACCATTTATCACACAAGCCAGTCCTGAAGGACTTTACATGTTAGATATCGATATGACATTAGAAAAAATTAAGACGTCTGCTAAATTCATTAACAGAGTTGGAGCAGAAAATATCATAGTATGTTCAGGCAGACAATATGCAGGAATACCTATTGAAAAATTCTGTGAAATGACAGGAGCCAAACATCATCTTGGAAGATTTATGCCAGGTACTTTAACAAATCCATCATTACCATATTACATTGAACCAAAAATAGTTCTTATTTCAGATCCTGAAGTAGATGAACAAGCACTAATTGAAGCAACTAATGCAGGAATTCCAGTAATTGGAATATCAAATACAGATAATCTTACATCAAAATTAGATGTTATTATTCCAGCAAATAATAGAGGAAGAAAGGCACTTGCAACAATTTACTGGTTACTAGTTCGCCAAATTCTCATTGAAAAAGATGAGTTAAAAGAAAATGAATCAATGAAATATGAAATTGATGATTTTGAAGCAAAGATTAGCCAAGAGGAAATAGAATAAACTAATTTCAAGTGTTTAATTGAAATCTAAAGCATCTGCTCCAGGAAAAGTCATTCTGTTTGGAGAACATTTTGTAGTGTATGGAGTTAAAGCCATTTTATGTTCTATTAACAAAAGAGTAACAGTTACTGCAGAAAAAATTAGTGAGAGAAAAATTTCCATTAATTCAGAAATAGGAAACATAGTTTTAGAACCTAACAAATTAATTTCAGAAATTAATTCACCATTAAAACCATTTTATTATTTAGCAAATAAAATTATTAAAAATCAAAATACAGGTATACAAATCAACATAGATTCGGAAATACCATTAGGAGCAGGATTAGGTTCATCATCAGCATGTTGTGTTGCAGGTGCTGCAGCAATTTTTAAACTATTTGGAGAAATATCTAAAAAAGAAATTTTAGAACATGCGATAGAAGCTGAAAAAACAATTTTTGAAAATACATCAGGGGCAGACTGTACTGTGTGTACATATGGAGGAATAATGGAATATGACAAAAAACAAGGTTTTAAAAAAATTGAGAATGAGCCTAATTTTCATCTAGTCATTGTAAATTCAAACATAAAACATTCAACTGAATCAATGGTTTCAAAAGTTAAACAATTTGAAATTGAAAATAGAGAAGAGTTTACTAAATTATCTCATCAAGAATCAAAACTTGTAAAAGATGTTTTAAAATTATTAAAAGAAAATAACACCGCAGAGATAGGAGAAAAAATTAATCAAAATCAAGAATATTTAGAAACGATAGGTATTTCAAATAACGAATTAAGAAAAATGATAAAAATAGGACAAAAATCATCTTTTGGAGCAAAAATAACAGGTTCAGGTGGAGGTGGATGTATTTTTGCAATAACAAATGAATCAAATTTAGAGGAAACTCTAAAAGAATTTAAAAATAAGAATTATGAATGCTTTTCTGTAAAAATTGATTTCGAAGGACTGAATACTTTTTAATTAACTAAATAATTTGGAACAACATGATTCTGATAAAATTAGGTGGATCAATTATTACAAATAAAGAAAAACCATTATCAGCGAGGAAAAGAACAATTGATAACATTACAAAGAGTTTGAAAAAAATTAAAGAGCCAATCATTATTGTTCACGGGGGTGGATCGTATGGACATTATTGGTCTGTAAAATATGATATGCATACAAAAGAAAAAAAGTATGATCTGAAAGGAGTTGCAATAATTAAAAATTCAATGATTGAATTAAACAAAATTATTTTAGATTCACTATTAAAAAATAAATTAAATCCATATTCATTACCTCCAACAGATTTTATGTCAGGCAATAAACCAATTTTAAATAAAATTAAAGAAGTTAAAAAAATAGCAAAATCAGGCTTAATTCCAATCACATATGGGGATGCATTATGGTTTGGTCAAAATAAAACATATATTTTATCAGGAGATAAAATTATGACTCATTTTGCAAAAGTTCTAAAACCAAGGTTGTGTATTTTTGCACTTAATGAAGATGGATTATACTCAGATCTTAAATCAAAAAAATTAATTCCAGAACTAAAAGATAGTATTCCATTAATTTCAGAAAACAAAATGGATGTAACGGGAGGAATGACTAGAAAGGTAGAAGAAGCAATTAAAATTTCAAAAATGGGAATGAATGTATTTTTTGTTAATGGAAAAAAGCCTGAAAGAATAGTCAATGCTGTAAAAAATAGAGAGTTTAAAGGAACCATGTTTAGAGGGAAGGGAAATGTCTGAAGAATTAGTAATACTAGTAGATGAAAATGATAATCCAATTGGAACTGAAGAAAAAGTAAAATGTCATTTACCAAACGGAAAATTACACAGAGCATTTACTGCATTATTATTTGATATTGATGGAAGACTAGTACTAACAAAAAGAGCAAAAGAAAAAATGCTATGGCCAGGAGACTGGGATGGAACATTTGCAAGTCATCCAAGAGAATCCGAAGGATATGTTTCATCAGGGGAAAGAAGAATGCCAGAAGAATTAGGAATTACTGGAAAATTAGATTATTTTCATAAATTTGAATATCATGTACCATACAAAGATGTAGGATCTGAAAATGAAATTTGCGGAACGTTAGTTGGAGTGATTAACAAAGATACAGAGTTAAAAGAGATTGAAGGAGAAATTGATGAAATTAAATGGATTTCGACCCAAGAGTTACTGTCTGAAATAAAAATAAATCCTAAAATTTATTGCCCATGGATGTTGATTGCATTAGAATTGCTGGATAAATCAGAACAATCTATGCTCAAAAAATATGAAAATATCTTATCTACATGGATAAATACTGAAGTTCGTAAAGGATTACAAGAAGCAATTAAAACCCATATTCCAGCAGAGAAATGGAGACTAGTAAATGAAAAAAACTAAACAAATTGAAAAGAATGCTAAAATTGTAAACAAATATCTTAATTCAAAATTAAAAGGTAATCCAAAAAAACTCTATGATGCAGCAGGGCACCTCATCATTAACGGTGGAAAAAGACTTAGACCATACATGGTAATTAGAAGTTGTCAAATTTTAGGAGGTAAATCATCTGATGCAATGATATCTGCAAGTGCTGTAGAAATGGTTCACAACTTCACTCTAGTACATGATGACATTATGGATAATGATGAAATGCGTCACGGGGTTCCAACAGTACATAAAAAATTTGGTATGCCAATTGCAATTTTAGCAGGAGATGTTTTATTCTCAAAAGCATTTCAAATAATTTCAGAATCAAAATTATCACCAAAAGCAACTACACATCTAATATCTAGACTTGCAAAAGCTTGTGTAGATGTTTGTGAAGGTCAGTTATTAGACATTAAAATGGCAGATGAAAAAAAGATTCCAACACAAGCAGAATACATTACAATGATAGGTAAAAAAACAGCAGCATTATTTGATGTATCTTGTGCAATGGGAGCAATCTGTGCAACAAATAGACCTAAAGATATTTCAAATCTTTCAGCATTTGGAAGAAACTTAGGAATTGCATTTCAAATTACAGATGATCTAATAGGAGTTATGGGAGATCCTAAAATTACAAAAAAACCAGTTGGAAATGATTTAAGAGAAGGTAAAAAATCACTCCCAATTTTAATGGCAATAAAATTAGCAAAGGGTAATGAAAAGAAAATTATCCTTAAAGCATTTGGAAATTCTAAAATTTCAAGGAATGATCTAAACAAGGCTGTAGAAGTAATTCGTTCCTTAGGTATTGAAGATAAAGTTAGAAACGAGGCTCTAAAATATGCAGAAAAGTCTGAAAAATCACTAATAAAATATTCAGGTTCAGCAAAAGAAGAATTAACAGCATTATTAGATTTTGTAGTTAGGCGAAGCGTATAGTTACAATAGGTAGAACTAGCATGAACGAAGAAATTAAAAACGAAATTAGAAAAATGACTCTTCAAAATGCATTTGAGCATGAAGGTAAAACTCGAGAGAAAATAATTTTAGGAAAAATTCTTGGAACCAAACCAGAATTTAGAACTAAAGTAAAAGAAATTTCAGCAGATATTGCAGAAATTGTATCTAATGTAAATAAATTATCAATAGAAGAACAAAAAAAAGAAATTGATGAAAAATTTCCAGAAATTTTAGCACCTAAAGAAAAAATTCAAGAAAGGAAAGGGTTACCTGAATTAAAAAATGCACAACAAGGGAAAGTAATTACAAGATTTCCACCAGAACCAAATGGTTATCCGCACATAGGACATGCCAAAGCAGCAATAATCAATTCAGAATATGCAAAAATGTATGGAGGAAAATTCATTCTAAGAATGGATGACACAAATCCTGAAGCTGAAAGAATGGAATACCATGCAGCAATTAAAGTTGGATTAGAATGGCTAGGAATAAAATTTGATACAGTAAAAAATACTTCAGATGACATGGAAATATTTTATGAAAAAGGAATGGAATTAATTAATTCTGGAAAAGCTTACATTTGTAAATGTAAAAGAGACAATATTAGTAAAAACAGACGAGAAAGGAAAGAGTGTAAATGCAGTAGAGAAAATATTGATAAAAATATTAGTAATTGGGAGAAAATGGAAACCAAATTTAAGCCAGGTGAAGCAATTGTCAGATTTCGTGGAAATATGAAAGCAGATAATGCAGTAATGAGAGATCCAGTATTATTTAGAATAATACATGGTAAACATTACACAGTAGGCGAAAAATATAGAATTTGGCCAAGTTATGATTTTGCAGTTGCTATTGAAGACAGTATTGATGGAGTTACACATGCTTATCGTTCGAAAGAGTTTGAATTACGAAAAGAGCTAATTGATGCAATTTTAGATTCATTAAATATGAGAAAACCAGAACAAGGATTTTTCTCAAGATTAGAATTCAAAGGTATGCCAATTTCAAAAAGAGTTATCAAACCTTTGATTGAAGATCGTAAAGTTTCATGGTATGATGATCCTAGATTACCAACTTTAGAGGGATTAAAAAAACGAGGAATAAAACCAGAAGCCATTAGAAAATTCATCATGTCACTAGGTTTAACAAAAGCAAATACTCTCGCACCATTTGATTCTCTTGAAGCATTTAATAGAAAATTTGTTGATGGGAATAGTATCAGATTGTTTATGGTTAGTAATCCAAGAAAACTAACAGTAAAAAATTTATCAATTACATCAGTAGAAATTTCAAATCATCCAGTTAATGATATGGGTAAGAGGAAAATTGATGTTGATGGGAATTTCTATATTTCTGGAGAGGATATACAAAATATCGAAGAGGGAACACAGATTAGACTTTTAGGATTAGGAAATATTTTGATTACAAAGAAAGGAAATGAATTAGAAGGAGAATATGTTAAAGATGGAGACATTAAAAATATTCCAAAAATTCAATGGGTTTCACAAAAAACATCACATAGAATTAAAATTATTATTCCAAAAATATTATTTATTGATGAAAAATTCAATGAAGATAGTTTAGAAGAATTAGAGGCATATTCAGAACCACATTACTTACAATTAAAAGAAGGAGAAGAGATCCAATTTGTTAGATTTGGATATTGTAGAAAAGATTCACAAAATCAAGCAATTTTCACACACAAGTGATCAAATATGAGAATAGTAAGAGTTACAGATGGAAATAGTGAAACATATGGATTTGTAAAAGACGATAAAATAGCAATAAAAAGTGAAATTACAGAATTAACAGGAGTTCCAATTCCTATCAATGTAAAAGATTTTTTGTTTGATGGGTGGTATGATGAAATTAAGAATAAGATTAACGAATTAGAATACCGAGAAAATATTTCAAAATATAGATTATTAGCTCCGATTCCAAATCCAAATAAAATTATCTGTTTAGCATTCAACTACGTAGATCATGCAAAAGAACAAGGATTGGAAGCACCAGATGAACCCGCATTAGTAATGAAACCAAGAACAGCATTAAACAATACAAATTCAGATATCATATGTCCAGATTTTGTTACGCAATTAGATTACGAAGTTGAATTAGCTTTGGTTATTGGAAAAGATTGTAAAAATGTCAGTATAAAGAACGCAATGGATATGGTATTTGGATATATGATTTTCAATGATGTATCTGCAAGAGATATTCAAAATAAAGACAAACAGTTTACCAGAGGAAAAGGATTTGATTCATTCGCACCTTGTGGACCATGGATTACAACAGCAGATGAGATACAAAATCCTCAAGACCTAAAAATGACAACAAAAGTCAATGGAGAGATTAGACAAAATTCTTCAACGAACAATATGTTTATTAAAATTCCAGAAATTATTGCAAAAATCACCAAAGTGATGACATTACAAAAAGGAGACATAATTTCAACAGGTACACCTGCAGGAGTGATGCTGAATAAACCAAATGCAGTATTTCTAAAAGACGGAGATAAAATAGAAATGGAGATTGAAAATTTAGGAACACTAAACAATACAATAAGAGTAATTAAATCAAATTAAAATAAAGATTTTTTCATCAAATTAAATGAAATTTTGTATTCTAAATTATCAAAAGAAGGTAATTTTTCTTTAGTTAAAATTTGAATCCTTTCATAATTTTTTTCAATAGCATAATTTTGCAAATAGAAAATAACATTTGATAGAGTATCAAATGATCCTGAAAATAATGTTACAATCAAAGTTTTGTCAAGATGTTTGTAATCACCAATTATAGCAATAGAGTTTTTATTATCCAAATTTGATTTAATTACTTTATTTTGAGTACATAGATCAGATAAAATATTCTCATTGGTTTCAAGCCATCTCCATGAATCAACATAGTAAGGAAAAAAATTAGAATCAAGAGATTTTTCAAATTTGATTTTAAAATTAGAATTTTTTTTAGGAATTAATGAATAGTAATTCCATGTTTGAAATATTTGATAATTTAAAGAATGAGCCATAGAAATTGATTTTTTATTTTCAATATCTATCAACATATAAGAAAATAATGCATTAGTTTTTTTACCAATTAATTCAGCATGTGTAACAAGTTTTGATGCAATTTTTTGTCTTCTAAAATTTGAATCAATCCTAATGCCTTCAATCCATATTTGATTTTTAAAATAAAATGCATGACAAATGCCAATTGGTAGTTGTTTTTCAAATAAAAATAAGTGACCTTCATTTAACCAAGAAGACCAAACTTTATCAATATAATCACCCCAAGAAAAGGTATCTTTACAAAATTTTAAAACTGAAATTTTATCAAATGAAGTTGCTTCACGAATTTTCATACAAGAAAAAATATTAACAATGATCAGATAAAAATTGCTATGGGAAGAATAATTGCAGGAAAAACATCAGAAATTACTCCTGGAAAAATGATCAAAGTGTTAATTGACGGAAAAGACATCCTAATTGCAAATATTGATGGAAAATATTGTGCAACAGATGATTCATGTACTCATTCAGGGTCTAGTTTGTCTGAAGGTAAATTAGATGGGCGTACCATTACTTGTGGATGGCATGCAGCAGAATTTGATTGTAAAACTGGTAAATTATCAAAATTTCCAGTAAAAATTAGAGACTTGACATCATACAACGTCACAATTGAATCCAATATGATATTTGTAGAGATGTAACTATATACGGCTGATTTTTAAGAAAATGTGTTAAAAATGGTAGACGATGCTCAGAATAAACAAGCAATGAAAGAAGCTATTGATACATTAAATCTAATTGTGTCTACGGGGTCTACTCCAAAAACAGTTAAAAAATCAATTACTGATCTTGTAACAGATTTAGTTAAAGAAGAATATTCATTATCAGTAAGAGCTGCAAATACGATTAGCCTACTAGATGATATTACACAAGATCCAAACATGCCATCATATGTAAGAACTCAATTATGGCAAGCAGTATCAAAATTAGAAAGCATAAGAGAATAAATTCTTGTTTGAAATAGTATAATTATTGAAAATTGAAGAATATTTAGAAACACTTCCAAAAAATTTACTTAGTGGAGAAGATGTTCAATTACCCGAAAAATCACTAAGAGAAATATTCAAATTTTTAAATTTAGGAAAAGATGATATTTTTTTCCATTTAGGATGTAACAATGAAAAAGGAATAGAGATTGCAATTAATGAATTTAAAGTTACAAAAGCAATAGGAATAGATAATAATTTAGAAAAAATTCAAAATGCACAAAAAAATATTGAAGGAAAAAATATCAATGCAGAATTAATTTATCAAAACATAGAAGAATCAGACATATCAAATGCAACTGTAATTTTATTTTGGTTTACAGATGAAAACATTATAAATAAAATGATTAAAAAATTTGATAGATTAAAACCAGGAACAAAAATTATAACGATATGGGGACCGCTTCCAAATTGTCTTCCAGATAAAGTTAATTTTCCATATATTATCAACAAAGTTCCATTCAAGAAAGCAGAAAATTTACAGGAGCAATTGTTAGCAGTTTTTGGTGTAAAATGTGTAGATTTTGTAACTGCATGGGAATTTGCTGAAAGATATACCAAATCTATTTCAGGATCTGAAGTTAAAAATGATAGATTTCTAACAATCATACAGACATTAACTATTTGGATCAACGCAAAAGAATTAGGAGTAGTATGTACAGAAGAAATTCCAGAATCAATTAAAACTTACATCAACATTATGAAAATGCATTTTGATATTGATTTTGAACATCTACTAAAATGAAAATAGGTGTAAACCTTTTATTTTGTAAATCTATAAAAAAATTATGGAAAGTAGACTTAACATCAATGTATCAACAATAGATTATGATAAAACAAGTAAAGCGTTAACTCATCAATTAACACTTTTAGAAGAAATGGTACATGGAGGAGAAGATTTTGTTATGACAGATTCAGAATTTGCGTTTGGATGGCATTTTTTTGTATTAAGTGTAAACAGAGTACTGATACAGAAATTAGAATCAATGATGGCTGAAGACTTTCAAAAATTGAAAGGAAAAGGAACTGATAAAAAATTTCTGACATGGTTATCAAAAAACATAGAAAATAAATCTCCTCGCTTTAAATTTGCAATAAAAGAAGAAATGGAATCAAGTAAATTTGGAATATTTTAAAAATAAATGGGCCCTCGAGGGGAATCGAACTCCTGTCCGAGGATCCACAATCCTCTATACTAACCACTGTACTACGAGGGCCACAAAAAAATTAACTTCTTCATCCAGTAATAATCTTTAAGATTGAACTATAGAGGATCTTAAAATCAATCAATATAGGGTTGATAAATAGCCACAAATTGAGAACTAGAGATTATTTTGTTATGAAGGAATCATTTTTTTTATCAAAAGGTAACGATCGCTTTAAATTTGTAGACTCAGGATATTTTTCGACATGAGACGAGGATTTATCACCAACAGACTACGTTCAAGTAAAAAATCCATAGAGATACCTATTGAAAAGAAAATAGAAATCATACAAGGTGGGAAATTTACATGGATTGATTTACAAAATCCAGATAGAGTAGATGTTGAAAAATTAGCTAAAAAATACAATTTCAACGAATTGAACATAGAGGATTGTATGACAAAATTTGAACTTCCAAAATTAGATAGTTATAATGATCATTTCTTTGTAATTTTACATTTTCCACCACTTGCACAAAAAATTGGAATATCAAAAAATAGTCAATTATCATTATTCATTGGAAAAGATTTTCTAGTTACAGTACATCAAGGAGATCTTAAACCATTAGTTGATTTAGTGCAGACATGCATACTAGATTCAGATGATGAATTAAAGAATAAATTATTAGGAGAATCATCAGGTGATTTACTTCACGAAATTATAGATGTTTTAGTAGATGATCTTTTACACACATCAAGAAAAATTATTGCAAATTTAGATGAAATGGAAGATAATGTATTTGATGAATCAAAACCAGTTGCTAGAAGCATTGCATTACTTAGAAGAGAAATTAATAGATTAAGAAGAATAGCTTTACCACTAAAGAAATTTGTATTAGAAATTGCAAAAAATGTTAAAAGATTTTCAGATAGTTCAGATGATGAACTTTCCCTATACTTTGATGATGTAATTGATCACATAGACAAAGTTATAGAAACATTAGAAGAATCAAGAGAAACTATGGAAATTTACAAAGATGTGGATTTTGTATTAAGTAATGAAAAAACAAACAAAGTACTGGCTGTTCTAACTATGATTTTCACATTAGCTATTCCCTCAACAGTAATTGGAACATTTTATGGAATGAACGTTAACCTACCAGGAGGGATTGGAGAAAATTTTATGATTTTAGGTCCATTTACTACATTTATAGTCATAATTCTTGCATCTGCAATACCAGCAATTATGATGTTTGTATATTTCAAGAAATTAGGTTGGATTAGTAGTTAGTGAAATTTATTCTAAATTTTTTCATGAATATTCACTTTAATTTTTGTTAAGGAACGATTCAAGTTATCTGGAATTATAATTAGAAGACCTGAGTCTTGATCAACATTTTTACAAATTCCGCTAAAACTTTGATAATTTTTTCCAAAGCAACCATCATCAGTATAAAAATTAAAGTTTTGAGAAGTCATGTAATTTTCAAATTGTTTTTTTGAATCAACAAAATAAACATCTATCCAAGAAGTTTCATCATCAATAGAGATTGAATATTCATATGAAGTTGTATTGTAATCTGTACATATTGGAATAAACTGAGCATAAAATTCAGATGCAATTAAATTTTTAGATTTTATGTTAGGAAAAATTGAAATGTAAGGATCATTGTTTAATTCATTTCCTTGAATTAATTCAATTTGATTTCTAACAGTATCAATTGCATATCTGTACAACATTGGTTTCCAGCTTGAATTACAATCGCTAAATTGATGTTTTAATTCCACATAACCACGATTATTTTGATATTGTAAATTATTAGAATTATAATTATCAAAATCAGAGACATTAGAGAAATCAGTAGAATAAGTACCATTATTGATATCAGGATTAGACCATACATTTGTAACATCAAATAGAATATTCACAGGGTAACTATTCCATTCTTCTTGAAAATGAACATAGATAGAATATTTGTTAATATCTTGATCATAAGTAGATGCAAAAAGTAAATGTCCAAAAAACCCATTCAAAAGAAGTATCACAAATGTGGCCATTGGCAATATCAAAAATATTTTCTTCATTCGAAATCTAAAAAATTAATCTAATTTTATACTAATGAAAATTATCAATAAAAAAATCTGTGAAAAAATATTAGGATTTAATAAAAGAAATCAATAGTATCATAAAAAATTAAAATTATGATATATTGTTTTTATAGAAAAATAATAGACGTATGCTATAAAAGCCCCTTTTTGATTTTAGTAAAAACATGGTTAAAGTTAAAATCAGAACAGGTAGAGGTACTGGAACTATAGAAGTAGATATAGAAGATCTAAAATTTTCTGGAGAAGAATTTAAGAAAATTCAAGCAGAAAGAAAGAAAGCCGCAGGAAACAGAACAGTTTCAACAGGCAGAGGAACAGGTAGAAGAAAACTTTCAGATACCCCAGAACCAAAAGCTAGACCAGCAACCAAAGCTAAGAAAAAACACATCAGGTAGAGGTACTGGTTCAAGAAAAGGTAGAACGTAAATTCCTTTTTGGATTTTATTTTTCTTATATTTTTCTAATATTTACTATATCTTAGTATCAGGATTTTTTTGTTTTAGTTTTTCCCAATCAGCAAGAAAATTATCAAGGCCAATTTTTGTCAAAGGGTGTTGTAACATTTTATCTAAAACCCCTGGTGGTAATGTAACTACATCTGCACCAATCTTTGCGGCATCAATTACATGTAATGGATGACGAACACTTGCAACAAGAATTTGAGTTTTAAAATCATAATTTGAAAAAATTTCTTTAATTTCTTTGATTAAATTCATTCCATCCTGACCGATATCATCCAATCTTCCAATAAACGGGCTAACATATTTTGCTCCAGATTTTGCAGCAAGTAAAGCTTGATTTGCAGAAAAAATCAATGTAACATTAACAGGAATTCCTTGTGATGAAAAAGATTTACATGCTTTAAGACCATCAGAAGTCATTGGAACTTTAACAACAACATTATCACCATATTCACGAAGACGTTTACCCTCTTCCATCATTCCAGAATATTCAGTACTAACAACCTCTAAACTTACATCACCTTGAATAATTTTTGTAATTTCTTCCATGGCATTTTTTGGATTGCCACCTTCTTTTGACATTAAGGAAGGATTAGTGGTAATACCATCCAGTAATCCCATATCATTAAATTTTTTTATGGATTCTAAATTAGCAGTGTCAAGAAAAATTTTCATAATTTTTTATTCCTAAGTTCTTTTACTTGTTTTACCATATTAAAAGATGTAATTCCATGTTTCTCTAAGAGTAAAGGAATTTCGTTATCGCGTGCAGATTCTCCAAACATATCCTGGGCTCCAATTCTTTTGATAGGCACAGGATAAGATTCAGAAACGGATTCAGCTACAGCAGAACCCATTCCACCAAAAATATTATGTTCTTCAGTAGTAACAATACAACCAGTTTCACGTGCTGCTTTTTCTAGAATTTCATTATCAATGGGTTTAATTGAAAACATGTCTAAAACCCTACAAGAAATTCCATCTTGCTGTAGTGTCTCTGCAGCTTCTAAAGCCATTCTAACAGTAATTCCACATGCTGCAATAGTACAATCAGAACCATCTCTTACAGTAATGCCTTTTCCAATTTTAAATTCTTGGGATTCTGAATGTATGATAGGGGTTTTTGATCTTGCCATCCTCATGTAAAATGGACCATATTCAGATGCCATCAAATGAGTTAGTTTTGAAACAGAAACAGTGTCTGCAGGAATAAAAACTCGAAAATTTGGAATTACTCTCATTATTGCAATATCTTCAATTTGTTGATGGGAGCCACCATCAGGTCCAACAGACAAACCGCCATGAGATGTAACTAATTTTACATTTAGTCCTTTTTTTCCAGGGGGTGAAGGATATGCTATATTATTTCGAATTTGATCAACAGCTCTTCCAGGTAAAAATATTGCATAAGTACTAGCAAAAGAAATTTTCCCAGATACAGCTAATCCAGCAGACATAGTAACAAGATTTGCTTCGGCAATACCAACGTTAAAAAATCTGTCAGGAAATTGTTTTCCAAATCCCGAAGTCTTCAAAGAGTCAGTTGTGTCTGCACCTAAAACAACAACATTAGCATTATCATGTCCAACTTGAATTAATGACTTAGAATATTCTGAACGCATATCAGTCATTACTGGTTCATTCAAAGATATCCGGCCTCCTGTGCAATTTTTTTGATTTCTTCTTGTTTTATTCCAATCACATGCAATCCAATCCATTTATTGACTAAATCTAAACCACCTAGTTGATTTGCTTTATCAAGCAGTATTCGTCTTTGAGATTTTAAAACCGCGTTTCTGAAATCTTTTATGGCAGATCTTACATCTTGTTGTCCAACAATAGCACCACCACCAACAAAAGCACGTGCACCATCTTTAAAGACTGAACCAATATTTTCAAGATTTACACCTCCATCAGCCTCAATATAGCCTGAAAAGTGATGTTCGTTAAGAATAGAATTCAATCGAGTCATTTTGGAATGAGTTTCTTCAATGTATTTTTGACCAGATTTACCAGGTACTACAGACATTACAATTAGTTGATCCAATGTAGACAAAAATTTGTAAGACCATTCAGGTAATTCAGTATCAGGGTTAATTGCAAATCCAACACCAACTTGGTGTTGTTTTAAAATATCATGAATTTCTCCAAAACTAGATTCATCAGTTACTTCAGCATGAACTGTAACAATATCACTTCCAGCATCAATGTAATTTTTAATATATTTTACAGGTTCGTTAATCATTAAATGAGTATCAAATGGAATGACAGTTAATGATCTTAATTCTTTAATTTTAATATGATCAAAAGTTTTAGTTGGTACAAATTGACCATCCATCACATCAAGATGAATTAAATCAGAACGTCCAGTAATACATCGTTTAATTTCATTTTCTAAATTAGACATATCACCTGCAATAATTGAAGGTGCAATCATAAATTGAGAATCTAATTCAGAATTAATTATAGGAACTACATCAGAGTCAGGTGCTTTTCCATGCCATTGTGGATTGTCTTCCATATGTTCTAAAGATTTTCCCTTGATAGTTCTAGAGATAATTATTGTAGGAACTCCTTTAGTGGCATTAGCTTTTGTAATTGCTGCATCAATTTGTTCAATTCTATGTCCATCAATTTCAAGAACATTCCAACCAAATGATCTCCATTTATCACCAGTTTTCCATCGTGATGCATCTTTCCACATTTCAGAAATATCATCACCGTCTAATTTTTCATCTAGTGGCATAATTTTTTCAGTGTAAGAATCTTGTTGAATAAAATTTCTATCAAGAAAAGCAGTCAGGTTATCAACTTTGTATTTTGATGCAGTCATAGCAGCCTCCCAAACTTGACCCTCATCAGACTCACCATCACCAATAATTGTATAAACATGATGATCTTTAGAGTCTAGTTTTGCAGCAAGTGCAATTCCAACAGAATAAGACAATCCAGTTCCCAAGGAACCTCCACAAAATTCAACACCAGGGCATTTAAGATCAGGGTGTCCCTGTAATCTACTACCAAATTTTCGTAAGGTTTCAATTTCAGATTCTGGAAAATAGCCTGCAACTGCCATATTTGAAAATAAACCAGGAGCGGCATGACCTTTAGATAATACTAAACGATCTCTATCTTCCCACTGAGGATTTTGAGCATCAAATTTCAAATGTTTGTTAAATAAACAACCTAAAATTTCAGCCATTGAAAAAGAACCTCCAGGATGACCAGAACCTGCAGTGTTAGTTGCTTTAATTACTAATTTACGAGCTCGTAGAACATTTTTTTTAATTTGATAGTAATTAAGACCCATCTAGATCGTATCACCATAAATTGAATAAAAATCTACTTCTGTAAAATTTTAATTTGATCGCAACAATATGACAATATGGAAATAAAAGAAAAAATTCCAATTGTACTTTTTGATAATCAATGTTATGTTTGTATAAAATTTGCAATAATTGTCAATTTTTTGGCAAGAAATAAAATTACAATGATAGGGCATTATTCAGATTTTGGAATAAAAATTAGAAATGAGATTTTAGATGAATCAGCATTAGAAATGTTTTGGTTTATTGATAAGAAGAGAGCAAGTGGAGGAAGAGCTGCATTATGTCCATTAATAAAATCAATATTTTCTACAAAAACAAAGAAATCAAAGTTCACTCGAATAAGTAATATTTGTAGTGAAAACTGTAAAAGCACAAAATCAGTATTTGTAAGATCATTTACACTGATTACAAATAGTAAAAAAATTGATTTATAGAAAATCTAAATAATGCTTTAAAAAAAGAAATTTTATTGTGAGAGTTAAAACTGAAAGTTCTGCAAAAAAGAAAACAGATATTCTATGTGGATTTGTGTTAGAAGATTCAAACAAAGTTCTAGGATTACCAAAATTTGATACAAAAATATCATCTGCAATCAGTCAATCTCTAAAAGATATGAATGGAAAACTAGGAAAAGTAACAATCATTCCAATTCCAAGTAAAAAACAGGCTCAAAGAATTCTTCTTGCAGGAATTGGCAAAAAAGAAAATTTAACACAAGATACTATAAGATTTGTTTCAGGTAAAATTGCACAAAAGGTAAAAGAGTTAAGATTGAAAGAATTTTCAATCATTGCACCACCTACTTTTATCTATGATTCAATTTCATCAGTTTCTCAAATCATAGAAGGTACTAAGATGTCATTATACAAATTTGATAAATTTAAAACAGAAAAAGTAGACAAGATACCAGATCTAACAATTATAATTTCTAAATCAAATAAAATCTCAAGAGCTATCAAAGTGGCAGAATCTGTTGCTGAAGGTGTAATATTTACAAAGAGTATTGCAAATTTACCTCCAAACGAATGTACTCCCACCACATTATCTAATTTTGCTAAAAATATTTCTAAAAAGAATAAAATGAAGTGTAAAATTATTTCACAACCAGAATTAAAGAAAAAAGGTTTTGGAGGAATAACAGCAGTAGGTAAAGGAAGTAAAAATGAACCAAAACTAATTGTAATAGAGCATAATCATGGACCTAAAAATCAAAAACCAATTGTCTTAGTTGGAAAAGCTGTAACATTCGACACTGGAGGAATTTCATTAAAACCTGGACAAAGTATGGACGAAATGAAATTTGATAAGTGTGGAGGCTGCACAGTTTTAGGAATAATGAAATCAGTTTCAGAATTAAAATTACCAATTAACGTAATTGGTATAATTCCATCAGTTGAGAATATGCCAGGTGGTGAAGCATACAGACCTGGAGATATCATAAAACTATACAATGGAAAGACTGCAGAAATTTTAAATACAGATGCAGAAGGCAGACTCATTTTAGCAGATGCATTAGCATATGGTGAAAAACAATATTCTCCAAAAGCAATTATTGATTTTGCAACGTTAACAGGAGCATGTATAGTAGCATTAGGTAACAATGTGGCAGCAGTTGTGTCAAACAATAAACATCTAACAAAAAAAATTACAGATTCATCAAAAAGAACAACAGAAGAAATTTGGGAATTACCATTAACACAAGACTATATGGATATGATAAAATCAGATGTTGCAGATATCAAAAATGTTGGAATAGGAAGAGCAGCAGGAACAATTACAGCTGCTGCATTTTTGAAAAGTGCAATTAAAGATACACCATGGGTACATTTGGATATTGCAGGTGTTGCATGGACTCAAGGGGCAGCTACAAAAGAAAAACCATACAATCCAAAAGGCGCTACAGGTTTTGGAGTAAGATTGGTTTTGGATTATTTACAAAAATTATAAAATCAATAACCCCGACTATTTCTATCAGGTGTACTAACATTTGGATTTCTCCATCCATGTTTTTCCATCATATGATTCAGTAATCGAATATCATTATCAGATTTTTCTCCACAGACACTACAATTTGGCATTGAAATCAATTCAACCAAATGAAATGGGTATTAAAAGATTGATTGAAAATTGAAAAATGCCAGCACTGTTGCTTCCCAAGAGCTCTCGCATCTTAGTAGCACAACAGCGCTATCAGGTTTGACTTCTAAGTTCGGAATGGGATTAGGTCGCACCCTGACGCTATGGCCGGCTTGAACATTATTCAATAATTCTTATCTATTAAGGTAACGACAGATTTCAAATCAACTCAAAATAGGTATAAAGCAAAGAAAATACCGAATTACAACTATGACACATAGAGTTGCGGTATTAGATCAGGATTTATGCCAGCCACAAAAATGCGGGTTAGAATGCATAAAATACTGTCCAGTTAACAAATCAGGCGCAGAATGTGTTACAATTAATGAAGAATCAAAAAAAGCACAAATTGATGAGGACATTTGTAATGGATGTGGAATATGTGTCAAAGTATGTCCATTTGATGCAATAACAATTGTTAATTTAGCAAGTGAATTAGCTACTGATAAAATTCATCAATATGGGACAAATTCTTTTCGATTATACAAATTACCAACTCCAAGAAAGGGAGAGGTTGTAGGATTATTAGGTAGAAATGGGATGGGGAAAAGTACAGTAGTCAACATACTATCTGGAAAACTAAAACCAAATCTTGGAAAATATGAAAATCCACCAGAATGGGATGAAATTTTTAAACATTATAGCGGAACTGAACTAAAACAACATTTTCAAAAAATTGAACAAAATCAAATTCGTGCTTCAATAAAACCACAACAGATTCATCATCTCGCAGAAGCCTTTGATGGAACAGGAAATGAATTACTTGATAAATATGATGAGAGAGGAATTACAAGAGAGTTAGTTAGAGAATTAGGGTTGCAAAATTCCATGGAACAAAGTTTGAAAGAACTTAGTGGAGGGGAACTACAAAGAATTGCAGTTGCAGCTGCGGCATCAAAAGATACAGAATTTTACTTTTTTGATGAACCTTCATCATATAATGATGTATTTCAAAGAATAGGGGTTGCTAGAGTAATACAAGGTTTAGCAAAAATTGGAAAAAGTGTTATGGTTGTAGAACACGATTTAACGTTACTTGATTTTCTTAGTGATTATATTGAAGTGTTATACGGTGAACCAACAGCATATGGTATTGTTTCAAATATTTTATCAACCAAAATAGGAATCAATGTTTTTCTTGATGGGTATTTACCAAATGAAAATGTTAGATTCAGAGAAAAGAAATTTTCTATGGATGTATCATCATCATCTACAGATATTTTTCAAGAAGGAAGTGATGTTGTAAATTATCCAAAATTAGAAAAGAATTTTGATTCATTTTCAGTAACAATTGAACCTGGAAGAGTGCGAAAAGGTGAAGTTTTAGGCATAATGGGTGCAAATGCACTTGGAAAAACCACCATGATGAAAATGATTGCAGGTGTTCAAAAACCAGATGTAGGTTCAATTAATAAAAAAATAAAGATAGCATACAAACCACAATATCTCCAAAATGATATAGATGTAGAAGTCATATCAGTTTTAGAAAAAGCAAGTGGAGGTCCCATTGAAGGAAGTCAAGAAGAAGAGCAAATTTTAGACCCATTAAAAATTAGAAAGTTGTACAATAAATCAATAAAAAATCTTTCAGGAGGAGAACTACAAAAAATTGCAGTTGCAGCATGTTTAATTCAAAAAGTAGATTTGTATGCGCTAGATGAACCATCAGCATTTTTAGATGTAGAAGATAGAATTGCAGTTGCAAAATTTTTGCAGAAATTTGTTCGTTCTTTTGGTAAATCAGCAATTATCATTGATCATGATTTACAATTAATGGATTTAATTTCAGATTCAATGATCATATTTGAAGGGGAATCAGGTAAAGCAGGAACTGCCACATCGCCAATGCCAAAAGCAGAAGCAATGAACAGATTTCTAAAATCATTGGACATGTCATTTAGAAGAGATGAAAAAAGTCTAAGGCCAAGAGTAAACAAAATAGAAAGTAGATTGGATAAAGATCAAAAAGCATCAGGAAACTTTTACTACAAACATTGACTCGAATGCTAAAAAAATCATTAGAGAGCATACTTACAACAAAAGAAAATGAAGAGTTAATTTCAGCATTTGATCAAATTGGGAATATCATCATAGTTAGAATACCAGATTCATTGTTATCTAAGAAAAAAATAATTGGTGAAACTCTACTAAATGAGGTTAAAATTGTCAAAAGTGTATTTTATCAATCCTCTGCAGTAGAGGGAGATTTTCGTACAAGAAATCTTGAAATTCTTGCAGGAGAGAACAATACTGAAACAGAATACAAAGAATTTGGTTGTAGATTTATTGTAGATGTAGCAAATGCATTTTTTTCACCTCGTCTTTCAACTGAAAGAGAAAGAATTGCAAAACTAACTCAAGATGGAGAAGTGATGACAAACATGTTTGCAGGAGTAGGAATGTTTTCAATAATGGCTGCAAAAAAGAAAAAATGTACTGTTTATAGTCTTGATTTGAATCCAACAGCATCAAAACTTTGTGAAAGAAATATTTCAATAAACAAACTTGCAGGAGAAGTAATCTCAATTAACGGTGATGCATCAAAAATTATCCGAGAACAATTAATTGATAAATCAGATAGAACATTGACATTATTACCTGAAAGATCTGATGAATTTTTAGACTCGGCAATAAGTACAACAAAAAGTGGTGGAATTATTCACTATTATTCACACATACATGCAGATAAAAAATCAGAAGCTGGAAAATTAACTGAAGAACATTATCTCAAAGTTACATCAGTTAAATCAGAAATTCTTGGTTCAAAAATTGTAAGAGCAGTAGGTCCCAGATATTATCAAACTGTTGTAGATGTAAAAATTACTAAGTAGGTAAATCATCATCAGAAGTAATTGTTGCAGATGTAGGTTTTGTTGTTGCCATCACATAACCAATCCAAGCAATAATTCCAAGAATACCACCAACTGCCATCAATACAGAAAGTTGTAAAACAATTGGGGACCATTCAGATAACATGAGTAAATAGGCATAAACAAAAAATCCACCTATACAAAATAAGAAAATCAAAACACCCATACCTTTACGCTTATCCATGTGAAAAAACTTGTTCTGAGTTATTTATCGGTTATCTTCTCAGAGTTTTTTCTGATTCCAATTATCACCATAGCAGGAATACCAACATACATTCCAAGATTAAGTATAATGAATGAAATTCCAATACTCAAAACTTCAGATTCTGCATTTTCCATAATTGCCAAACTGGAGAGGGGGATTCAATAAAAATTGTTAATGGATTATCAGGAGTATGAATTTCATAAACATCTTTATCTAAAAATACTAGTACAACACCAAAAGCATTTGATGATGCCATCATCACTATAATTGCAATTGTAAAAATTATGGCTATTTTTAATTTAGTTCAATTGCCATTAAATATGCAGATTCACCATCACGATAATATGTATTAAGTTCTTGCCTAATGACAAATCCAAGTTTTTCATAAAGACGAACAGCATCAGTGTTACTGCATCTAACTTCTAAATAGAATTCATCACAATTTCTGACCTTTACACCAGTTACAGATTCCTCAACAAGTGCTTTACCAATTCCTTTTTTTCTATGTTCATCAAGAACTGCAATTGATACTACATGTCCTTTTTTTACAAAACCTAGTTTTTTAAAATTTGAAAATCCAAATTCTGTTTTACACATTTCATATCCAACTATTTTACCATCAATTTCTGCAACCAAAAAGGCTTCAGGTAATTCCTGAAGTAATGATTCATAAAAATAGTCAGAATAATGTTCAGGTAAAGTTTTGAGATTAATTTCCATTACGGATATTAGATCGCTTGGGGCCGCTCTACGTATACTACAGTCACCCAATTGCCTCAAAATTACTTGCATAATCTATCATGAAAGTATCAATATTTAATTTTAAACAAAAAGATCATTAATGGAAAGATAAAATTCAGAATATATGAGTGAGGATTCTCAAGAAGGCATTATTTCATTAGTTAATTCAATTTTTGATATAGAAGAATTTACGAAAAGTGAGTTCACATTGGAATTTAAAATTAGAGATACAAAATTCCAAGCAAAATTTGAAGATTTAGCAAGAGAGTTAGAAAATATGAGTTATGTTTGTAAATTACTAAAAAAAGATAATGAGATCTATATTGAAATTCAAAAATTTACGATAAAAAAACAAAGAAAATTCATGAATGCAACTTGGACACCGAGATTTTTGTTTGCAATTGTAATATCATTTGTAATGATTGATGGTTACTATAGGACATCAGGAACAAATACAATTATAGAAATTGGGGATCCATTTCAAATGGCAATTGTTTACACATTTGCTTTATTAGGAATTTTAGGAACACATGAACTTGGACATATCATTGCAGCAAAAGCACATAGATTAAAAACAAGTTGGCCTTATTTTATTCCAGGTTTACCAGTAATTGGAATTCCAACATTTGGGGCATTTATTCAGTCAAAGGGATTAACAATTAATCGAAGTATTTTATTTGATGTAGCTATTGCAGGACCAATTGCAGGACTTGTAATTACAATTATAGTTTCACTATATGGTGCATACACTGCACCAATGTTAGATCAGGAAATAGCTGAAGGATTATTTGCTGAGCAAATATTAGTTGAATGGGAACAAGGAGAACCATTACTTATGACTGCAAGTTTGGCGGTGTTTGGTAAAGGTGGACCAGGTCACGAAGTAATTATGACGCCAGTAATGTTTGCGGCATGGATTGGGTTTTTAATTACATTTTTGAATTTGCTTCCAGCATGGCAGCTTGATGGTGGCCACATGGCAAGAACTCTTCTGGGTCAAAAAATTCACAGATATGCAACCTATGGAAGTATGTTAGTACTTATTCTGTTAAACTATTGGATCATGGCAATCTTAATTTTAGTAATGTCAGCTAAAAATCCAAGTGCAACACCACTGGATGATATATCTCCACTTACAAGAAATAGAAAACTTGCATATGTTGGAATTATAGTATTAGCAATTTTATGTGCTCCGTTGCCATCAGGATTATTTTCAGGTATTCTACCTTAGAAAAAGTCTAGCACCGTCAAGTACTACTGCTACTTTTTGTCTAACACCTTGTGTTTTTAAAATATAATCCATGGAATATTTTATTCCAGGTAAAGAAATTATATCAAGTTTCTTTGCATAAAATTCAGGTAGGATAGATACCAATCCAATTTGAAAGTTTTTTTGGATTTCTGAAAGAAATAGTAAATCTTCCATACCATCAACATATTTTGTAGGATTTCGTAATTGTTCTAAAGTCATTCTACCTTCAATGTATTGTTGAATTGCATCAGAACCTAAACCACTTTTACATTCAGCAACTAAAATTGCCAAGCCATCTTTTTTTATAGCATTAGAACAATTCCACAGAGAAGATAAAGAATTTCCCAAAGTGTCGTTACTTGCATCTTTACCAGTACTTACAATCATAGTTTTATGTTGTCCAATATCTTTAATTGAATTTGATTCTAAAATTTTGGTTGTAGAAAGTGTTTGAGAAGGATGACCAATTGTAAAATCAAGTATTCCTTCAGAATTTGCAATAATTTCAATTGCTTGAATTTCAAAATTATCAGCAAACTTTTTTGCTTCAATTAAACTTTCAGGGTATTTTCCAGGGGCAGGAAGATTACCTTGTCTTTTTGCATATGCTGAAAGCATAGATTCTGAACCAAATTTTTTGATAAGACGTGTTGCAATAGTTTCATAACCAAATAAACCATCAAAGCCCATTTCTCCCATAAATACAAGATTAGAGTTTGAAATGTTAGTATCATCAAATTCGTTAATTGAACTACCTTCAGGTAATCCAGATTTAACCAAATTTAGGATTTTTTTTTCAGTAAATATTTTTGGAAATGGTTTTGATTTTTGTTCACATAGTGTAAACAAAGAGGAGATAATTTTTAGAATGGATTTAGAATGGTGTAATACTACAAGTTCCATCGGTTTGGATAAATCGATAGAATTGAGTTTATCATTAATTGCAAAATCATCCATAATTTTGCCATCAGAATCAATTTTTTGTTCTAAATTTTCAGCTTTTATATCCAAAACCACATCTGTGACCCCATAATTTAACCAAATTTCAGGCATAATAGACTCTAAATACAAACCAAAATAAATCCAATGTAGTGAATTTTAGTATGGAATTTGTGAAAGAATTTGTAAGCTTTTTACATCAAAAAGAGATAATAAAATTTGGAGATTTTACACTTGCAAGTGGAAAAAGTAGTTCATATTATGTTGATTTAAGATTAGTCCCTAGCTATCCTCACGAATTTAGAATGATGGTAAAATATCTTGAAAATCAAATTACAAATGATATTGGATTAGATAATTTTGAAAGTATTGTTTCAGTTCCCACAGGTGGATTAGTAATTGCATCAGCATTAGCAATTGAAATTGTAAAACCACTAATCTATGTTAGAAGTAAACCAAAAAATTATGGTACTTCAAAATCTGTTGAAGGAAAAATTCATGATGGAATGAAAGTGGTCATGATAGATGATGTTGCAACTACTGGAGGTTCAGTTGTTAATGCAATAAAATCATTAACAGATGTAAATATTCCAGTTAAAGATACATATGTAATTGTAGATAGAATGGAAGGAGCTAATGAAGCCCTTGCAGAACTTGGAGTAAAGATGCATTCAATTCTAAACATATTGCAAATTACAGAAATATTGTATGAGCAAAAAATGATTGATGTTGAGATTCTAGAAAAAGTAAAAAAGCAAATTAGTAAATAGATTCTGGCAGCTCAGACAAATGCCTTCCAATCATCAATTTCAGATATAACTCTGATTCTTCATTGCAGCCAGTAATTTTTAGATGGACTTGTTTTAAAACTAATTGAAAAGTATGGGCCCGAAGGGCTTCGATCCCTTGGCTCACCGGTTATGAGCCGGTTACTCTACCAAGCTGAGTTACGGGCCCTAAAAGGATGAATTTTTTTTGAGGTATAAAATGTTATGAGATTAACAGTATTCATCATAACAACTATCAAGTAACAAATTTTGTGCTGAAACAGATTTTTCAGCAATTTCAATTAGATTACTTGTATCAACATTTGATTTCTCTAAAATATTTCTCCATGATGCGGCATGTCTAATATCAGCCTCAGTATGAAGTTTAAAGTATTCAGTTGCATCATTACTTGTTATTTGATAAAATTCAGATAATCCATCAAGTTTAGTTTGACTGATTTTTGGAATTTCTTTTTCAAATGCATACATTGCACATGCACCACCATCAAAAGTGTTCATTAATTCAGCCAAATCAGATACTGCTTTTTTAGTTTTATTTAATCCAGAATATGAAATTAATTCATCTTCAGAAATACCAAGTTCTCCAGCAAAGCTAATCCAAGGTTGTATATGATCAGATTCTTCTTGTTGGTTTTCAGTTAATTCAGTAATTACAGAATTAGGTGCCTTTTCAATAATAGGAGCCATGAATTCAGGAACTGCTTTTACAAGTTGAAAATATTCTTTTGAATATCCTGCTAATGATTCTTGAGTTAATTTTCCATCAGACCACATTTCATAAAATGGGTGTTTTAACAAACTTCTTGCTTCAATTATTTTGTCAATTCTTTGAATTAGGTTCATAATTCATGTCTAAATCGCCCAATACAAAAATCTTTGTGGTTTACAAAAGATTTTATGATCTAAAAGAAGAATTTTCATGGGTTCCAGTGGTGTAGACCGGTCAAGCATTTTGCCCTTTCAAGGCAAAGATCCCGGGTTCAAATCCCGGCTGGAGCACCAAGATTTAATTACTAATAACAAAGGTTTTTGATCAATTATCTTGAACAGAAAAAATATTGAGATCAATCCTTTACTTGAGACATATGGGGAATATATTAAAAAAATTGACCAGGCGTTAGATAAAGAACTTGCATTATATTCAGAATCAGAATTCATTGAACCACTAAAATATTCATTAGAAGGTGGAAAGAGAATTAGGCCAATTATTTTGAATTTATCTGCAGAAAGTATTGGCAAAATAGATGAAAATACATTATCTGCATCATGTGCTGTTGAATTTTTACACATGGAATCAATCATTCATGATGATATCATAGATAATGAAACAATGAGAAGACAAAAAGAGCCATTTCATGTCAAATATGGATACAACACCAGTGTTCTAACAGGAGATTTTGTTTTAGGGTTAATTCTTGCAATATCATCAAGATTAGATAATGCTAGAATTACAAAGGATTTAGCAACAACTGCAATGTTAATGAGTGAAGGAGAAATGATTGAAGGTAGATTAGAAGATAGTGGGGACATTACATTTGATGATTATCTAAAAGTAATAGAATACAAAACAGCAACTGCATTTGAAGTTGCAGCAAGAACAGGAGGAATTATTGCAAATGGAACAGAAGAGCAAATTGAAGCATTAACAGGATATGGAAAGAATCTTGGAATTGCATATCAAATTAGAGATGATTTGTTAGATTGGAAAAATGAAGAAAAATTATTTAATTTACTAATTAAGAAAAGTGTAGATCCAAGGGAAGGATTTAACAAAATGGAAGAATTGTTAAAAGAATATTCGGAGAAAGCAAGATCATTTTTGAGAAAAATTCCAGACAATGATGCAAAAATAAACTTAGAAAAATTAATTAAATTTACTTCATTTAGTCCATAATTATTGAATCAACAACAAAAATTGTAAAGTCTACAAATTTAATCAAACTAAGTTTAAGGCATAATGTCTAAACTAATTACTGGAGTTGCAAATTCAATAAATTTCATAAGTGGTTCTGGGTAAACACCAAATCCTACTAAGAAAACGGTAGATGCAATCATAACAGCAACAATTGATTTTGGCTCAACAACTCTCTTTTGAGTTTCACCTTCAAAGTACATCTTTCTTGTAATCCAACCATAGTAAGCAAGAGATAACGCACTGTTTAGTACACCTGCAATTGCAAGCCATGGTGCCCACCACAATGTAGTACCTGCATCTAATGCACCACCAAATAACATCAATTTACTCCAAAATCCTGAAAGTGGAGGAACTCCAGCAAGAGCAAATAATGCAATTACCAAACCTAAAGCAGTAATAGGCATTCGTCTTCCAAGCCCTTGTAATTTATCGATATGAGTTACTGCAAGTGTTGTTACAATTCCTGCAATTGCAATAAATGCAGCACCTTTCATTACAGCATGATTCATAATTTGATACAAAGAACCTTGTAAACCAAGAGAACTATGTGGTGCAACTGCAAGTCCAATTAAGATGTAACCTGCATGTGCAATACTAGAGTATGCCAACATTCGGGTAATGTTCTTTTGCATAATTGCTGCAACATTACCAATAGTCATTGTCATTACTGCAATAATACCAAGTGCTAAAGTCCAATCAATATGTAAAACTACCATTCCTAAAACTACAATTCTAATTGTTGCAGCAAATCCAGCTTTTTTTGTTGCAGCTGCAAGTAAAGCAGTAATTGGTGTAGGTGCACCTTCATAAGTATCAGGAAGCCATTGGTGGAATGGAATAAGTCCCATCTTAAATCCAAATCCTGCAATAAACAGTCCAACTGAAAGTAATGCAAGTGGAAGCAAGGAAGGATCAAGTGTAGCGTAACCTTGAATGACATCTCCAATATTTGTAGAACCAGTTAATCCATATGCTAAGGAAATACCATAAACTATGATTGCAGAAGATAATGCACCAAACAAGAAATATTTTAAAGCGGCTTCATTTGAGCTTGGATTCTTTTTCATAAAGCCAACCAAAATGTA
>Ga0207990_1000263_pt1 | contig 31554 bp, 27 predicted proteins | sample ETNtaG_8_FD_185780 | JGI IMG/M metagenome (GOLD analysis project Ga0207990, IMG submission 185780) | Marine microbial and viral communities from oxygen minimum zone, Eastern Pacific Ocean - ETNP201406SV75 (SPAdes) (version 2) | ecosystem: Environmental > Aquatic > Marine > Oceanic ...
AGATTCTATATTTCCTATAGGAGCTATCCCAGCATTGTTAACAAGAACATCCAATTTACCAAACTCTGATATCGTTGCATTTATTATGTCTGGCCAAGAATTTTCTTGGCTTACGTCTTGTTCAAAAAATAAAGCCTCATTTTTACATTCTTTAGCAACAACCTTGCCTTCGTGAACATTAATGTCCGTTAATACTAATTTGGCCCCTTCGCCTGACAGTCTTAAAGCGTCTGCTTTCCCTAAACCAGAAGCAGCTCCAGTGATTATGGCTACTTTATTTGATATACGGCCCATGTAATTTACCCTTGCCCTTTTTAAATTATTCTATACTGATTGTTTAGTGAATGTTGGAACTTAGTTACAAGTAGTAATAAACTTTGATTTAAATTAAAATTTTTTTAATAAAATAAAAAAATTACCTTTTTACCCTAGGATGTTTTGATGGATGCTTCTAAAGTTCTAGTACTTGTATGTTTTTTTTGCATTTCTTGTGGAGGCGGAGGCGGCAGTGATAGTGGAAACTCCCCAACAGTTACCCCAGGCAGTACAGGTAGTACAGGAAGCACAGGAAGCACAGGTAGTTCTATTGTGTTTACCTTGGAATCTTTATCTTTTTCCGTTAATGAAGATCAAACCTACAACGGTCAATTATCGGCCTCTTCAAACCCAGCTACTTCTTTAATTTTTGAAATAACTTATCAACCAAATAATGGAGTAGTTAGCTTAAATACATCATCTGGAGCCTTCTCTTTTACTCCTTCCAACAATTTTGTAGGCAATGATGAATTTTCCTTTAGAGTCTATGGTCAGAGTACCTATTCCAGTGAACAACAAGTAACCATAACTGTCACTCCCATAAATGATCCTCCGCAGATAACTCTAACTAACGAAACAATCGATCAAGAGCTTTTAGTAAATGATGACAATAAGATCTTAGTTCCTGCCCTTGTTTCTGACATTGATAATGAAATTCAAGATTTAACATATTCTCTGGAAACAAATGAAATTGAGTTACCCATAATATACCTTCTTGAATCCAGTTCTTTTGAAATAGATATATCTTCTTTGGAGGAAGCCGGTCATTTTCGTTCTTCCATTACAGCCTGCGATTTAGAGCAGGCTTGCTCTTCCGCTTCTTTTTCTACTTTTTTGGTCAGTAATTTGAGGACTGAAGACAATTACAGAATTTATAATTTACTCGGCACTTACAGTGCCTTAAGCAATAGAGGGACTAATCTCTTGATAATAGCAGACTCCTTTGAAGATGATCTCAGCAATTTTAGGAAGGTTGTTGCAGAATCTATAAGAAATATATTAATAGATTCGGAGGTTAGTGATTTCTTTAAGGATCACTTTAATATTTTTGTAGTCGAACCAGTAACTTTTGTTGGAACTGAAACCTCTTTATTAGATATGAACTTGGGTGAATGTTCAGACTGGAGTGATGATATCTTTTGTTGGGATGAAGCTAAGCTAAAAAATATAAAAGATACATTATTTTCAGAAGTTTACATCGATTCTATTGCAATTTTTTCAACTTTGGATGGTAGGGGAGTTACTTCATATGATTATGGGTTACCCCCAACCACTGCCCAAAGAATGGATGCGTATGCCTATCAGACTTTTATGCATGAATTTGGCCACAGTCATGCCCTTTTAGGGGATGAGTACGTCACTGATGATGATAGAGATTTTACTAACTACGAGGCTAATTATTCTGCTAATAACACAACCAATTCAGACGTCTATTCTTTGAAATGGAATCATTGGATAGAAGACCTAACAAGTGTCCCAGGGCTAAACCCATTTGCTGGGCTATCCAGTGTAGGTCTTTTTGAAGGTAACTATTATGGAGAAACTGGTAATTATCGACCTAAGCACAATACCGTCATGAATAATAAAGAAAACCTAAGATATGGGGAGGTCGGTGCTGAATCCTTTGCTATTGTTTCTACTCAGAACCAGTTTAGTCCATGGCTAACAGATTTTGAATTTCAAGAAGAAAGTGAAGTAAGAAGTTCTGTAACAATTTCTCTTCTAGGAAAATATGACGCCAGTAAACTGAGGATTGAATGGTATGAGAATAGTGAAAAGGTAGATTCTCTTACCGATCAAAAAGAAGTTATTTTTACCAGACCTACAGTTGATGAAATCACTAGATATACTTGGAAAGCAGTGGACTTAACAGGAGTCATTACTGTTGCCGAAGACCCCTTTGATGTTAATGACAGCTACGAGGGACTTTTTGATTACAGACCAAGATTTTATAGCTGGAATGACTCCAGCTGGGAGGGCCCTTTTTACAGCCCTGTTGACTTAACTCCTTATGACTATGGCGTGTCAACAGAGGTATTGGGCAGTTCTTTATTTATTAATTGGAGTTTATGGTAGTGAAAATATTATTTATTGTCTCTTTAACCCTGTTTTCATTGAATTCTTTCTCAAATGAAACTGGGGCTAGTTCATTAGACCTAAAAGCAAATTCAATGAAACTATCAGGAATACAATACTGGTCAAATAAAAAAGTTATTCTAAGTGGGTTTGAAGATAATTTTAATCAAGTTGAGCTCCAGATAACTTCTCCAGTTTTAGTTGGTGAAGTAAGACAAAAGAAATTTCCTTTTGCTTCCCAATACAGTGTTTCTTTTTTAAATGAAGACCATCAATTACTGTATCAGGTGCCATTAGGCGACCCTTTTAATTTGTATGCTGAGCATTTTGGTTATGATCATAAGAAATCTGTTATTCCAATTAGAAATCCATATGTGGAAGTTCCAATACCAACCTCAATAGACCCAGTTTTCGTAAGGCTAGATATCAAAGACAAAGACAAAATTAAATTAGGGGAAGAACTTATAATTTACAGAAGATAGCATCTCCTATTAATTAAGGCCTGTTTAATAAGTGAAGCAAACTATAATTATCTCCATTAAAAAAATTGGGTAAAAAAGAAATAGGTGTTATACTTGACTAACACACCTAATATAAGGGAGCTAAAAATGAAACAGAATATTAAGATAATTGGTTGGTCGTTTACTGGATTACTGATAACTTTGTTTATATCCTCTCCTAATGTATTTCATTATTGGATAAATATGTAAATAATTCATAGCGAAGCAGAAAAAGAAAAAAGGGAAAGAAATGTTAAAAAAGATAGTTTTATTTGTTAGTTTGATCTTGAGTCCACATATTTTTGCTTCTGAATTTATGCAATGCAATTTTGATAGTGAATTGGGAGGAGGGAATGATGAAAGAATATCTGAGATTAGGGAAAGAGCTTTTGATTCTTGCCTAAAATGCGAAGGAAACTCTTGCAAAATGTTGCTTTATCCTCCAGAAAGTGACCCAGCTAAATTTTGTAAAAGGGTGTTTTGTACTCCAAAAAAGATACGTAAGATACAAGGAGAAGAAATTCCTACAGACCTAAGGATTGGTAAATCTAAGTTTGAGTTCTCTTATAAGATTACCGCAAAGGGAAGAGTAAGGGATGTCAAAATAATTTCCCTGGAAGGAGTTATGAACGAAAGAGATGCCTACCGTTGGACTACCGGTCTCACCAAAAGGGTAACTTATTTGCCCTTAAAAATTAAAGGTAAGACTTATGAAATTACTAACCTATCAGCTGTTTTGTTCGTTAACACGGGGGCTTTCGACGGAAGCTAAGTTAAATAGTTAAGAAAGCCAATCTGTTATGTAACTTAGGCAGATAATCTGGCGGCTCCTTAAACTCCTTACCAGCAAGTACTGAAGCCTTCTTTGCTTTGTCTGTTTCTTCTTTTTGCTTGGTTATTATTTCCTCTGTATAGGTAATCTTTGCGATAACCGAAGCTTTAACGTAATCAAAATTTATCTTAACATCCACATCTTCTACCTTGCCTTTCCCCACTCGAACTGACTTACCATCAATATAAAAGTGCCATGAGGCAACGCCACTGGTATCAATCTCTTTAGGGGCATCAGAGAATGTTTCGCAGACACTAAATGAGACTCCTTCCACACCAAATTGAGACACTAAATCATTTAATATAATCTCGGCCTGATCTACCCATTCATCACTCACAAAATTAAATTTAGTTTTCTTCTTATTCATTAATTTTTTTATTTCTCTCAGAGTTTCTTAAGTTAAAGCGAAATATCACTTATAGCAATATCTAGGTACAATAATTTTGTGAAGGCTATATCACAAGAAGGAAGTGATTTACTTTGGAAAGAAAATCCAGATCCTGTTTTGAAAGAGGGCGAAGTCCTAATCCATATCAAAGCTTCCGCAATAAACAGAGCTGATTTGCTTCAGAGAAGTGGCAATTACCCAGTACCACCTGGAGCTAGCCCTATTCTTGGTCTTGAGTGTTCAGGAGAAATAGAAGAAGTAAGTGAAAATGTTGATAATTTCAAAAAAGGGGATCAAGTATGCGCACTTTTATCTGGTGGAGGATATGCTGAAAAAGTTTCTGTTCCTTCAGGTCAAGTTTTAAAAATACCCAAAGGGTTTAGTTTTGAACAAGCAGCAGCTTTACCTGAGGTATTTGCAACTGCTTATTTTAATCTCTATATGGAAGCATGCCTTTCAGAAGGGGAGAAAGCTCTAATACATGCTGGAGCAAGTGGAGTAGGAACAGCTGCCATACAAATCTGTAAAGTTAAAAATAATCCATGTTTTGTAACGGCCGGCACAAAAGAAAAGATTTCTAGGTGCATAGAGCTGGGGGCTGATGATGGAAAAATTAGAAATGAAGAGAGTTTTCTTCAAGCAGTAAATAATTGGACTGATGAAAAAGGTGTTGAAGTTATCTTGGACCCAGTGGGAGCTAATTACTTAGAAGATAATTTAAAAAGCTTAGCCCTTGAAGGGCGTTTGGTAATGATAGGTCTAATGGGAGGAGCTCGAAGTTCTATTAACCTAGGATTATTGATGATGAAACGCTTACGAATTATTGGTTCAACTCTAAGAGCTCAACCAGTTTCGAAGAAAACCCTAATCATGAATAATCTTAATAAAAATGTATGGCCTTTTTTAGAATCTGGGGACATAAAACCCATAATTGATACAGTAATCCCTATTGATGAAGTAGATAGGGCTCACAAGTTAATGGAGAGTAACCAAACTTTTGGAAAAGTTATCCTTAAAGTAAACTGAATCATTCTATTGTCAGAAAATAGTAATAATGAAAAACAAGTTTTGTTGCCTTCTAATTAGTCTAATTTTTCTTTCGCCCATTATTTTTTCTGAAGATGAGCTAACAGGAAAACAACTTACCGAAAATAACTGTGTGGCTTGTCATGAAGACAAGTCTCTTAATTTAGCTTCAATTGAAACTATGGCATTGGGGACACAACGTGAACTAGTTGCTGTTATGACCGAAGGAAAAATGCAAGAGCAAGCAAAGCATCTTTCTAAAGCTGAAATAAATAAAATAGCTACTTATATTAGTTCCACTGAACAAATTTCACTGCTTAAGTGCTCAAGGGAACTAGTTAATTCTGATTTAAGGCCAGGTCCAAATTGGACAAGCAAAGGTAATGGCCCTCTTAACAAGAGATATCAAAAAAATACAAATATCAATTCTTCTAATATTAAGAATCTGAAATTGAAATGGTCTTTCCGTTTGAAAGGGTATGATGCTAGATCTCAGCCGATAGCTATCGGGAATCTAATATTGGTATCTACAAAAGATACTTTATACGCTTTGGATTCTGACACAGGTTGTGCTTTTTGGTCCTTTAAAAGTCCTTCTGGATTTAGAGTTTCTCCAGCTTATGGTAAAGAAGCCGGTCCTTTCTTGTTTGCTGTTGATCAAGAGCTAATTACCTACAAGTTAGACCTTCTTGAAGGCAAACTTGTATGGAAAACACAATTGCCAAGAGAATCTGAGTGGAATCTTTCTTCGGGTTCAATTTCTATTGCTAATTCCCATCTAATTATTCCAATTTCTACAGTAGAGACTATAGCTCCACTTAACCCCGCTTATGAATGTTGTACTACTAGTGGAGGTATCGCCAAGGTGGACATACAGACTGGTGAATTAATTTGGTATCACAGAATTGAAAAACCAGCTGAAGTTGTAGGTAAGGTAAGAGTTACCAGAACAAAGAAATATGCTCCGGCAGGGTCTGCTGTTTGGAATACTCCAGGAATAGACCTAACAAGGAATCTAGTCTTTTTTGGAACCGGACAAAGTCTTCAGTCACCTGCATCTGAATTTAGTGATGCAATCATAGCTCTCAACTTAAATACAGGAGAACGAGTTTGGTCTACTCAAACCTTGGCAGGAGATGCATTCAATATGGCTTGTGTAGTTCCTATGGCAAGACGATGGGGATGTCCTGTCGAAAACGGACCTGACTTTGATTTTGGTGCATCTGTTATCAAATCATTTACCAGTAATAAAGAGGAAATATTCTTAGCGGGTCAGAAATCTGGCAGAGCCTTTGGGATAAAACCCAGTAACGGAGAAATTATTTGGAACAATAGAATAGGAATGGGCGGATTACTCGGAGGCATCCATACTGGTATGGCGACCGATGATAAAAGACTGTATGTTGCTAATTCTGATCGGGCATCCCAAAGGAAATATGATTGGGATCCTAAGCCCGGAGTTTACGCTTTGAACATTGATACAGGAGAAATAATTTGGACCTTTCCCCTTGATGATGATTGCAAGAAGCGAAACGAAGTAACTGATGGCAATGGTTCATGTTTTAAAGGCTTCTCGGCACCTCCATCTGTTGGGTCTGATGTAGTTTTTGCCGGTGCTTTAGATGGAAGACTGTATGGTATTGGAAAGGAGACAGGAAAGTATTTATGGGAATTCGATACTCTTCAATTCTTCCAAACAGTAGATGGAACCAAAGCCTTTGGAGGTTCTATGGATATAGCCGGACCAGTTATTACTAAAGATCAATTAATAGTTGTGAGTGGTTATGGGTCGCATGGTCAGTTTCCTGGGAATGTTCTCCTTGTATTCGAGTTAGAGAATTAAAAGCATCAGCTAAGACAATGATGAAGCAAATACTGTTAATTTTCGCTGGGTTTATAATTTTAGGGCTTGAAGCAAGTAGCCATGAAGAAAAATCCTCTGGTTGCGATGATTTAAATCCTGTCTTGGGAAAGACAACCGTATTTATTGAGCATGAAGGCAAGAATCGATCCTATCGTCTATATGTTCCTAAAAACTATAATTCTGATGTAGCAACTCCATTAGTTATTAACTTCCATGGCACAGGAAGTAATGCAGAACAACAAGCCGTTTATTCTGATATGGATTCTGTTGCGGATAAAAAAGGGTTTATTCATGTAAATCCTCAGGGTCTTGAATTAGACGGTAGACCGGTTTTCAATGCCGGCCTCACCAAGCAATCTCCTGCCAATAAACGAGATTTTTCTAAAGCTCCTCGTGACGATGTAGATTTCGCCAAAACAATCGTAGAAGACGTTTCAACTAAGTATTGTTTAAACAAAAAGAAAGTCTATTCAACAGGCATGTCAAATGGAGGGAGAATGTCTTATCGCATAGGCTGTGAAGCGGCTGATACTTTCGCTGCCATAGCTCCAGTTGCAGGAGTGCTTTCTTTGCCTCCGGAAAAGTGCCAACCCACCAAAGCCGTTCCTTCTATTGCTTTTCATGGTACCTGGGATCTTGTTTCTTCTTATAAAAAAGCTGGTGGCTTTTCAACTATGGGTGCCGTACAGATGTTTTCTTTGTGGGCCAAGAAAAATCAATGCAAAGGGAAGCCTATCGTAACCTTTCAAGGAGACAAGGTTTCTTGTGAAAGTTATCTGTCATGTGCAGAAGGCGCTGAAATTAAGTTTTGTACTATTGATAGAGGAGGGCATTGTTGGCCAGGCAGGCTAGGATTTGGATCTTGTAGGTTAGGTGCTAGTTCAAACATTAACGGAAGTGAAATGATTGTAGATTTTTTACTACGGTTTGAGAGAAGTTAATTAGATATGGTTATTTATGGTGTCGCTTTATTAGCTTTTTGTTTCATTAGCGGGATTTTTCTAGGAGAGCTTTTAGGAAGATTGATAGGCATAGAAGCTAACCTTGGTGGAGTTGGTATAGCTATGCTTCTTTTAATAGGTCTTTCTGCTTATTTAAAGAAAAAAATCTTGCTACCCCCTATAACTGAGAAAGGGATAACTTTTTGGAGTGCTATTTACATTCCTATAGTTGTAGCCATGGCTGCTAAACAAAATGTATTTTCAGCTTTAGATGCCGGAGGCGTGGCACTAGTTTCGGGATTCTTGGCTGTGTTTATTTCATTTTTATTGATTCCCCTCTTAACCAAGGTAGGGAAAAAATGAATCCTTTAGAAATCATGGACTCAGTCCTTATAAAAAATGGAATCATTACTGCTTTTCTAGTCGTAGGCATAATTATTTGGTTCTCATATTTCCTATCAGAAAAATTAACTAATGGTAAATTTCATGGCTCAGCCATTGCCATCATTATTAGTTTGATTCTTGCTTATTTCGGAGGATATCTAACAGGGGGAGAGAAGGGTTTAGCTGATATAGAAATATTTTCTGGACTAGCCATTCTAGGTGGAGCAATGTTTAGGGACTTTGCTATTGTTGCTACTGCTTATGGAGTAAACACTTCAGAATTAAAAAGAGCAGGAAAAGTAGGAATCTTGTCTCTTTTTATTGGGGTCATCCTATCCTTTGTAGTTGGAGCAATTATAGCTTCTCTTTTTGGCTATAAAGATCCAGTTGATATTACAACTATAGGAGCTGGAACAGTTACCTTTCTAGTTGGTCCTGTTACTGGAACAGCCTTGGGTGCCTCTTCTGAGATCATGGCATTAAGCATAGCGGCAGGTCTTGTTAAATCTATATTAGTGATGATTACAACGCCCTTAATGGCGCCTTACGTAGGACTGAATAACCCTAAATCAGCAATGATATTTGGAGGCTTGATGGGCACTAATAGCGGAGTAGCAGCTGGCCTTGCAGCGGTTGATCCAAAACTGGTACCTTATGGGGCTATGACAGCTACTTTTTATACAGGCATAGGGTGTTTATTAGTCCCTTCTGTATTATTTTTAATTATAAGATCTCTCTATTAGATGTATCAGAAAGATTTCTCTATTTCTACTTCTGGACAAGGCCTCATAGAAATTACTAATCAGATAGAAGAGATTGTCGCTCAATCCTCTACAGATCAAGGTCTGTGTAATGTATTTATTAAACACACTTCAGCTTCATTGCTTATTCAAGAAAATGCTAGCCCTGATGTTTTGTCGGACTTAAATAATTTTTTTAAACAACTTGTACCAGAATCTGGCAGCTATCTCCATAGTATTGAAGGTGCAGATGACATGCCTGCCCATATAAAGAATGCTCTGACACTGTCTTCTTTACTCATTCCAGTTAAAAATAAGAGCTTAGATATAGGTACTTGGCAGGGTATTTTTCTTTTTGAGCATCGTCACTCCAAGTTTAAGCGACAAATAAATGTATCAGTATTTAATTAAACCAATAGCTTTCTGTTTTAGTTTAATGCTTCTAATGAGCTGTCAGTCACACTATTCAACATATGGTGTGGATGAAATTAGTAAGAGAACAAGCGATTTTGATTTATGTTTTCCAGTGAATTATCAAAGATTATTTAATGCGCCAAAGATAGTTAGATTTAACTATGTAAAAGAAATAAAAGAAGAAATTATTAAAAGAGAATTAGACTGTAATTCAAGATTTGAAGCAGATAAAATTACACATGCAGAAGGCGATCAACACAGGCATATTGAAGAGATGGACCTGGATAGATTAAATAAAGAAGTAATTGAGAATAAGAATATTTGTAGAAACGAACCAATATTAACTAATTGTAATTAACACATGAATGAGTTTGCTAAGGCAATTGATAAAGCTAAAGTTCGTCACTATCTGGTAGCTGATACCAAGGAAGAGATAGATTCTTACTGTGAAGAAAAAAAAATAGAAATTTTAAATCGACCGAAGTACGTAGATCCCACTATGGTTTGTCATCATTTTATTTGGGTGGGGAAAAGACCTAGGCCTGCCCAGTGGAAAATAGCTTAATCTATTATAGGTACTTCATTGGTCTGCCGTAATCAGGTCCTTTGGCATCCCAGCCATACTCATCATCAGCTCCAACTAGCTTTGCGAACTTAGGTGAATTTCTATCAAGCATCTCCTTTGTAACTCGCCATTGATAGGCCTCTTGGGTTTTTAATTTTCTGTGACAGAAATAACTGGTGACGTTTAAACGCAGCCCTTCTGTTTTCTTTGGGAAAGCCCCATGCCAGATACCACCATTAAAAATTATCAGCGAGCCAGCTTTGGCTTCCACTGGTATAGCTTTATCCACACCTTCACCTGGCTTGGGTTGTCTGAAAAGTCTGTGACTTCCAGGAACCATAGCAATTGCACCATTTTCTTCTGTGTAATCAGTTAGGCAATAAGTTGAGTTAGAAACGTCAAACCAAGTATTGGGGATTAGACCCTCAGGAGTGCTTGGTCGGGTATCACTATGCATGCCTAAGGTTTTACCATATCCATCTCCTTGCCATTTAATAAAAGAAGTCATACTAGATAGTTGTTGTGTTCCTTTCATTAGATAATCCATCATGGCATTAAGGGTAGGGTTTAATAACCATTTTTCAAATATCGGATCTGCCATCAATAAGTAATAAAGTAAAAATTGGCTTTCGGTTTGAGGTTGGGCTTTATATTTTCCTTTTTCTCCATTTTTATTTAGATCAAACTTCTTTCCCGTTCTTTCATTACAGATACGAAGAACAGTTTTCCTCATTTTGTTAAGAAATTGAGTTGAAGCAACTTTTTTTGGAGGAATTACAGTAAATCCATCAATCTCTAGATCATTGATATTACCTTGTAAGCCCATTTTTTTAATTTGACTTAAATTCTCACCTAAATATGGAGGTGTTTTGCTTTTAGTACTTACCATGATTTTTTCTTCCAGTTATTTTTTAATGTTAGCTCTTATTAAAAAACACTTCAATTTTCATTAAATATCGAATTCTACTGATTCTAAAACATTTCCCTTTTCATCTTTTAATTCAATGTTAATAGTTCCGGATGAGTCTATATTGATCATTCCATAATTCATGTCGTAGTGCATCGTACCCAAAAGTAAGGGGTCAGTTTCATTCCATACTGAAACCAGCCATTTTGGCATTGGTTTGTTTAATGAAGAGCTCGTCAATTCATAAAGATTTTCTTGCTTATAGATTCCTGCTTTATGTCTATCGCCAGAAACTAAAACAACAGGTTTTCCAAATATTTTTATTAAAGATAATAGCCTTTCTTTTTCATGTGGAAAATTACTCCATTTCTCAAATCCATGATTTGTAGCAAGTATTTGAATTGAAGAAACTAAAATAATAATGTCCACTTCCTCTTGAAATCTATTTTCTAACCACTCCCATTGCTCCGTGCCCAATATAGTTTTACTTACATCTGAAGTAGATTGATAATCTCTTTTCTCACCTTCAAGTGGAGAACGGAAGTACCTAGTATCTAATCCGATTAAAAGAATCTTTTTATCTTTAATCTGTCTTGTTTCTGAAAAATAAATACCTTCCCTTTTATGACGTTCATCTTGCTTATCTATTTTCCAGAAATTTAAAAACAACTTTTGTGCTTCTTTCTTTAAGGTGTATTCACTCCCGCCATCATTTAGTCCGTAATCGTGGTCATCCCAGATAGCCAGAGGTTTTAATTTTTTAAGCCAATTAGGAAAATTTTCTTTCTGTTTCGCATAAGCAGGCCCCATTTCGGAGAGTTCACCCGAATCCATATCTCCGTAGACATTGTCCCCCATGAAGAAGAAATCCTTGAGGTTTTCCTTTTCTATGGCCTGCCAAATGGGTTGGGGTCTTGCTTCGTCTAAACAGGACCCAAATCCAATTTTTATAGAGTTAGCATATTCTTCGGCTAAACTTAATGGACTCAAGATTAAGAGGAAGGTTAGGTAAAGAATTTTAAGCGAGAATTTCCTCATATCACGAACATACTAAGAATAACTAGACGAAAGTAAAGGTATGCAATCTACCTAGTGAAACTTTAAGTTGATACGATGTAACCATGAAAAATAAGAGATATTTATTTATTAGCTTTCTTTGTCTTTTACTGTTGACGTCTTGTGCATTAATAACTGAATATCCAGAAACCAAAAAAGTATCACAAATAGATTCATTGCATGGAATATCAGTTGAAGACCCATATCGCTGGTTAGAAGATTTCACTAGTGAAGAAGTAGAGGAATGGGTTGAATTACAAAATGATCTTAGTCAGGAGTATTTAACTAAAAATCGATACAGAAAAAGAATAAAAGAAAACCTAGAAGCCATTTGGGTGAGTAATTCGAAAAGCATCCCACAGATAAAGGGAGACTACATTTTTTATTTTTTTAATGAAGGAAATTGGCAACAAAGTAAATTAATGAAGCAAGAGTGTGACACTTGCATACCAGAAGTAATGATTGATCCAAACACATTTTCTGTGGATGGCACTGTGTCTTTATCAAATCTAAGCATCAGTCCAAATGGAAAGTTTATCGCTTATTCCATTTCAGATGGAGGATCGGACTGGAAGACTTGGAAAGTTTTAGACTTAGAAACAAACAGAGTGCTAGAAGACAATATCAAATGGACTAAATTTTCTTCTGGAAATTGGGAATCAGATAATTCTGGATTTTATTACCAAAAATACCCCCAACCAAAAGAGGTTGCTCTTTCAGAAATAAATAGAAGTCCAAAACTTTATTTTCATAAAATTGGTACTTCACAAGAAGAAGACTTATTGATTTACGAAAGGCCTGATAAACCAAACTGGTCTTGGGATGTTCAAGTAAGTGAAGACGGTCTAAATAGAATTTTATCCATAGGAGAGGGAACTGATGATAGCAATAGGCTTTATATAAAATTTGTTAACGACATTTTCTTTACCCCAGTTGTTGCTGAGCTAGAAGCGACTTACATATTTTTAGGGAGCAAAGGAACTGATCTTTGGTTTTTTACGAATAAAAATTCACCCAACGGAAAAATCGTCAAATTAAAAGTCAATGAAAACAAGTCCTTTTTATGGGAAGACGTAATTAGTGAAGCAAGTTTTTCTATATCAGGATTTAGTCTAATAAATAACAAGTTCGTTATTGAGTATCTAGTTGACTCAATGTCCAAAGTTGATTTCTTTAATCTAAATGGCGACTACTTAGCCAGTTTAGATTTACCAAACGCAGGCTCTGTTTCTGGTTTTAATGGAAAGATGAAAGATAGACACACCTATTTTAGTTTTACTAACTACGTAACGCCCAGCAAGATTTATAAAATCGATATGGAAACTTTAGATTATCAAGAGCACTGGTCAGAAGTTTTACCCAATTTTAATTCTTCTGACTTCGTTGCCGAACTTAGATTTTATGATTCGAAAGATGGGACTAAAATACCACTCCATATTAGTTATAAAAAGGATACCTCACTTGAAGCAGACACGCCTATTCTGCTTTATGGCTATGGCGGGTTCAATATCTCCATACTTCCGAGTTTTAGTAAAACTTATTTAGCATGGATGAACCAAGGTGGTGTCGTTGCAGTAGCCAATCTCAGGGGTGGATCTGAGTACGGTGATGTTTGGCATGAAGCAGGGATGTTATTCAATAAACAGAATGTTTTCGATGATTTTGCTTATGCAGCTAAATTTTTACACTCAAACAATATAGGAAGCCCTAAATCCACTGTTATCCAAGGCAGATCAAACGGGGGTTTGCTGGTAGGTGCAACAATGTTGCAAAATCCTGAATTGTTTGCTGTAACCATCCCTCAGGTAGGGGTTATGGATATGCTCCGATTTAGTAAATTTACTATTGGTTGGGCTTGGGAAAGTGACTACGGCTCCGTTGATGACAAGGAAGAATTTTTAAATCTTCTCTCTTATTCTCCTTATCACAACATAAAGGAAGGAACTTGTTATCCTCCAACATTAATTACGACAGCAAACAGAGACGATCGCGTAGTTCCTTCGCACTCATTTAAATTTGCTGCGAGGTTACAGGAACTTCAAGCATGTGATAATCCAATCCTTTTAAGAGTTGAGACTAGAGCAGGACATGGTTCCGGTACCCCTAGAAGTAAAAGAATTGAGGAGATCGCTGACATATATGGCTATGCCTTATCTTTGATCAATAAATAGAGCAAATTGAGCTAATTGACTTGAAAGTGCTACTATTAAAAAAATAATTAAAAAAATGTCTAAAGCACCAGAAAAACCTGATGAAACTTTAAGTACTGTTCAGCCTTTCGAATTCACTAAGGAATTTACCCAACAGCTTAAAGATCTAGAATTATTGGAAACAGTTGATCATATAAAGGAGCATGGCTACGCTGTTATAGATGCTGGTGTTTCAGAAGAATTCAATAAAAGATTAAGGGAAACCTGCATCAAATTAGCTCAAGAAACAAAAGGACCTGCTAAAGGTCATGCTGCAGCTGTTTTGTTAGGAAGAGATCCAATTTTTGAAGAAGTTGTTCTTAACCCAAAGATACAGGCAATGGTAGAAGTAATGTGTGGCAAAGGGGCCTTACTTTCTCAAATAATTGCTGGTATCAGGCCTAAAGGATCTCCGGAAATAGGTTTACATGCCGATCAAAACTGGACACCTGCTCCTTTTCCAGTTCATAACCAACTACTCACACTTTGTTGGGCTTGTGATGAATACTCGGAAGAGGGGGGTTGTACCAAAATGATACCCAAGTCTCATTTAAAAAGACGACACCCATTGCCCAAAGAGATCACCGAACAAAAAGGAGCTATTCCAATTGAATGTCCTCCCGGTTCTTTAGCAATGTGGGATGGTTCAGTGTGGCATAGCAATTACCCGAGAAGTATTGAAGGAGAAAGAGTGGTGATTCATATTACTTTCAGCCGGTTAGCTTTAAGGACCGTAGAAAGTTATGACCACCTAGATGATGAGTGGCTTGAAGGAAAACCAAAGGAACTGGCTACAATGCTTGGCAGAGATGATTTCTTGGGCCACAAAGACTTTTCGAAAGGCGGTGCTGGAGGCGAGGTAGAAAAACTAGTCAAAACTTTCACTTGGGTTAGAAATTAAAAAGTGAATAATCCTACTGATCTACAGGGATGGTTGGATCAGATTTCTGAACAAATTATAGATCAAGATATAGAAATCGTTGATCCACATCATCATCTTTGGCCAGGTCCTCCTCGCACTGAAGGAGCTAAGGCAGAAAATCATTATCTATTAGAAGACTTATGGAAGGATACCGAATCCGGTCATAAAATTCTCAAGACGGTCTTTATTGAATGTGGTCAAGGTTACTTCAAACATGGCCCAGAGGCAATGAAACCTGTGGGTGAAACTAAGTTTGTTATTGAAGTGGCGGATGAAGCAACCTTAGACATCTCCAAAGCACAAATTGAAGGCATAGTAGGACATGCAGATATGATGTTAGGAAACTCTGCTAGAGAAGTCTTGGAAGCGCACTTGGAGCAGGGGAAAGGGAAGTTTAAAGGGATACGTCACGGAGCAAGTTGGGATGAGAGTGAAGAGATAAGAAATTCCCATTCAATTCCAATTAGACACATCTATTTAGACAGCCAATTCCAGAAGGGGATAGAACAATTAGATGCTCTTAATCTCACTCTAGATGCGTGGAATTATCATAAACAAATCAATGAGTTATCTGAATTAGCTAAATGTTTCCCTAATCTTAAGATCGTACAGAATCACTTTGGCGGTCCGCTAGGTATAGGTCCTTATGCAAATAAACATGAGGAGGTTTTTTCTGAATGGAAAGAATCTATTGCTGAGTTAGCAGAAAGGGATAACGTTTATATAAAAATAGGTGGACTGGCAATGCCCATAAACGGGTGGGGATGGCATAAGAGGGAACTACCGGCAACTTCCGATGAGTTATTTGAGCTTCACGGAAGATATTATTTACATGCTATTAAATGTTTCGGTGCAAAACGCTGCATGTTTGAAAGTAATTTCCCCGTAGATAGAAGATCTATCTCCTATGCCATTCTCTGGAATGGTTTTAAAAAAGTGGTAAGAGATTTTTCTTTAGAAGAAAAGGAACACCTATTCTTTAAAACAGCAGCTGAGTTTTATTCTCTTTAGACTAGTAAAGGATTACCAACTTCCTTATTTACTTGACCTTCTGCAGGGGATTGATCAAAGTTTTGAATTCTTGCTGCTTCTTCTCTAACTAATTCTGGAGATCCTAATAGTTGTCTATTAAGCCCTATTCTCTTAAACCAGTAATGCAAACCTAATTCATCAGTGAAACCCATACCGCCATGAACTTCAGTAGAGGTCTTGGAAATTTGTTTCCCTACTTCCGAAACATGAGCCTTGGTGTGACAAGCCATTAATCTAGCTTGGGCAGGGTCATGATCATAACAGTGCGCCGCATACCATGTCATTGAATGACAGGGTTCCAGTTCTGCAGCCATTTCAGCACACATATGTTTAACTGCTTGAAACGATCCTATTACTCTTCCAAATTGTTTTCTTTCTAAGGAGTAAGCAACGGCTTTATCCAACATTATTTGTGCAGCACCTACACTGTCCGCTGAAAGCATCAGCCTGCCAGCATCTAAGACTTTATTGATTACTTCTTGATTCTTCTCAGATCCTGGAAGAAGTTCGGCTACCACTTTGTCTAAATTCAGTTCTATTGAAGGACGTGTTTTATCAACCGTTACTAATTCAGTTACTGAGATGCCTTTGTCTTTAGCATCAATTATGTATAGTTCTCCTGCTTTATTAGCAAGAATATAAGCATCTGCATTTTTAGCGTCAATTACAAAAAGACATCGTCCTGAGATAGTGTTATCAGAGAAAGTAATTGCTGCATCTTCTCGAGCGCCTACATATTCTGAAATACCAATTCCAATAATTACCTCGCCACCTGCTATTTTTGGTAACCAGGTTTCCTTTTGGGATTCGCTACCTCCTAGAGATAGTGCAATGGGTGCCATGACATAAGCACCAGCAAATGGAACGGGTGCCGTTCCTGCTCCAAGCGCTCCTGATACAACTGAAGCAAAAAGCATATCAAGCTCTAATCCTCCGTATTGCTCAGGAACCATAAGACCACTGATCCCCAATTCTACGAGTCCTTTATGGATATTTTCTGCCTTAGCTGAATCACCACCAGCCACTTCTTTAATTGTATCTAGAGAAGCGTTATCCTCTAGGTACTTCTTAATATTATCTTCTAAACTTTGTTGCTCTTCTGATAATCCAAAATACATCTTATGCTCCTTGTACTTTCGGTTCCTTAGGCATACCTAAGGCCCTTTCACTAATAATATTCTTTTGTATCTGATTAGTACCTCCACCAATTATCAACCCAAGAAAATACATATAAGACATCTGCCAGGAGCCGCTGTCTCTTAAATGAGGGCTGTCTTCATATAGGGTTCCTATTTCACCCATGGCATCAATAGCCAAGCCTTCAAGCTCATGTCTCAGTTCAGTTCCTATAAGTTTAGTAATAAATCTTGCCATTGTGGTGTCTTGACCTTTGTTAATTGAACTAGAAAGGAGCCTTAGGGCATTGGCTTGTTGAGCCAATACTTTTCCTTGAACTCTCAGTAATCTGTCCCTGAACACAGGTTTATCTATGACTCTTTCTCCATCAATAGTTTCAGATTTCATTAAATCAATAAGCGCATAAAGTCTATTCTGCATTACATCTGGATCAGCTAATGAACCTCTTTCATGAGTTAAAGTTGCGTTTGCTACTTTCCATCCTTCACCGCGCTTACCAACAATGTTAGCTGCAGGTATACGTACATCTGTGAAAAACACTTCATTGAAATCAGCATCACCGGTCATTTGCTTAATTGGTCTAATTTCAATACCAGGTGTGTCCATTGGAATTAGAAGGTAACTGATTCCTTGGTGCTTCGGAGCATCAGGTTCTGTTCTAACCAGACAAAAACACATCTGGGCAAATTTAGCTGTACTGGTCCAAATCTTCTGACCATTAATAACCCACTCATCCCCATCTAACTCTCCTTTGGTCTGTAGGCTTGCTAGGTCACTACCAGAGTTAGGTTCAGAATAACCTTGGCACCAAATAATCTCTCCTCTAAGAGTGGGTTTTACGTAGGCTTGCTTTTGTTCTTCTGTACCAAGCTCCAGCAGAGTAGGGACCAACATTTGTATTCCTTGGCCGCCCAAAGGTTTAGGAATAGAAGATTTTGCAAACTCTTCCGCTATTATTCTGGTTTTTAGAATGTCTATATCACCTCCAAATCCACCATATTCTTTAGGAGTGGATCTTGCGAAGTAACCGTTATCAATTAGTGTTTGTTGCCATTCAACCCGTGCAGTGCTTCTTAAAGACTCCCCTATCAGATTAACCCCTTCATTGTCTTTAACGAAAGATCTAACTTCTTCTCTAAATTCGTTGTACTCAGGTCCGTATTCTAGATCCATAAATGACTCCTAACTTGCTTGCAAACAGGGCGCTTAGAATAATTCTTGTGTTAAATAGAAACAAGAGAAAGATTAAAAAAGATAAGGAATAATTGCTTTGCGTTCAGATGGGTATTCAGGAAATTCTTTTTTGTACCACTTATGGTTAGATAAGGCTCTAGGTAACAAATTAGCTACTGTCCAAAAGAAAAAAACCAAACCTGCAAAACTCCATGTCATTATTGCCCAACCGAGCCACTCAATCATTTCACCTAGATAATTAGGAGAAGATATTTTGTTAAATAAAAACCCTTTGGGAATTGAGTATTCATCCTGATTATTTTTTCTTAGAGCAATTAAAATATTATCTGAAGTAATGTTGATGTACATACCAATGAAGAAAATTATTAAACCCGCGATAAAAGGCTTGCTGGTTAACCAATAAATTGAATACTCTCCATGAACAAAAATCCAATTCCCTTGAAGGTAAACATTTATAGCATTGAAGCCTATAGCGAAAAGAATTATTAAAAGCGGCATAGGTTTACCGGAAATCTTTGCTTTCAAGGGCCAAATTAAACTTCTGTTAATGTAATGACTTAACCAAATGGAGAGAAATATTATTTGAACCCAACTTTGATCGCTGTAAAGAATAAAGAAAACGATCATTAAAAAAACTGGTGGAGATTCAAACAAAATCCATCCCAACCTAGAAGGAACTTGTACTCCCCATCCATCTCTTAAATATCTGCCGTAAGGAGCTGTTTTAAATAAAAGGTAAAAGCCTGCAGCAACACACAAGACAAGCCAGGCGACCAGAAGGTTATAGTAGCTATCCATTAGCTCCCTTTAGATTTTTTCTTTCTTGAGTATTTTGTTTTGTCTTTGAAGACTTTTGCCTTATTGAATTTACCAGCATGCTTCGCAACTGGATTTATTCTAGGACGTTTTTCTTTTTTAACCATCAAAGCCAAGTAGTATTGCTAAAGAGATTGCAATAATCGTTCCTGTTAAAACAACATACACTGATGTTATTAAACGATCTATCCACATACTCTGCAACAATACATTTTGACTTATTGAATCAAAACCTTTCACGGCCATAGGTTGACCTGAAGGTCTGTTCTTTCTATATAAATCACACATACTGTATAAATATACAGTATTTATTCAAAAAGACAATTTTTTTAACTTTACTTTCTTTCTCACCTTCATAATATGAAGTCTAGAGAGGGTTTCAGGGAGGACTATGAAACTTATAAAAAAATATATTCTATTTGGTTTTGTAACTTTATTTATAATCAGCTGCTCAGATGATTCACTGAATCTTCAAGATTCAGGTACTAAAGAAAATTTAATAGAGTCAGCTAACACCGAGGGCTATAACGAAGAAAGAAATCTTTATTTTGGAGATACCCACGTCCATACAAAATATTCTTTTGATGCCTATATATTCGGAACAACAGCTACCCCTGATGATGCTTATAACTTTGCTCAAGGAGGAGCAATCAAACATCCTTTAGGGTTTGATATGCAATTAAGCGAACCGCTAGATTTTTATGCGGTGACAGACCATGGTTTTTTCTTGGGACTTTTTGAGAAACTTGCAGACACTTCGCATCCTGCTTCGTCACTACCTGGTGCAGGTCCTTATCACGATATCAATGCTCCAGGCAATACTGGCATAGACTCTATCTCCAGAAGAAGAAACGCTTTTGCTAATTTCTTTTGGCTAAGTACTTTTGGAAATCAGTTCAGTCAATGGAGGGCTAAAAGAGTTAAAAATAATATAGCTCTATCTATGCCAATGTTTGATTACGACGTTCATAAGACAGCTTGGAAAGACATAGCTGAGTCAGCTGAAAGAAACAATAAACCAGGAAAATTTACTACTTTTATTGGTTATGAATTTACCACCAATTCAGGTCTTATTGAGGGAGGAAATTTACATAGAAATGTTTTATTTGAAACCTCTGAGTATCCCAAAAGACCTTGGACAAGAATTGACTCTATAAACCCAGAAGATCTTTGGTCTTGGATGGATCAGTTAAGAGAGCTGGGCTTAGATTCAATAGCCATACCTCACAACTCAAATGGATCTAATGGCAGAATGTTTGAAACCAAAGCTTGGGATGGTTCTCTAGTCGATAAAGAATATGCTGACTTTAGGATGCGCAATGAGCCTATTGTTGAAAATACTCAAGTTAAAGGAACTTCAGATACTCACCCTTTGTTGTCCCCAGACGATGAATGGGCTGACTTTGAAATTTTTCCTTACCGGATTGGAAGAGGCAAAACTTACAGTGATCCCAATGGTGGTTATGTTAGGCAAGCATATAAAAGGGGCTTGGGCTTACAGTGGGAGGACAGAGGAAATCCATACAAATTCGGCGTTATAGGATCAAGTGATACACATACAGCAGCAGGGGCTTTTGTTGAATCAGATTTTTATGCCAAAGTTGGAGTGCTGGATGGCCTTCCTGCTTTAAGAGGTACAGTCCCAATTACTGGACAAGAATACATGGAGTTAAGTCAGGGTGAAGATAACTCTAATAATTTTATTGAGAAAGAGCAGGGTAGGTATGTCGACACATATTATTCTCTTTGGAGTGCTTCTGGTCTAGCCGCAGTTTGGGCTGAAGAGAATACAAGAGAATCAATTTTTTCTTCTTTTAGAAGGAAAGAAACCTATGCAACAAGTGGCAACCGGATAAGACTTCGTTTTTTTGGAGGTTTTGATTTACAAGAACTTGATTTAGGTTCAGAACAATTAGTAAAAGAAGCCTATAAAAGAGGGGTGCCCATGGGAAGTGATCTTATGGCGGAAGAGAGGAAGCCACCTTCATTTTTGATTTGGGCTCAAAAAGATCAAAGAGCTACTTCACTTCAACGCCTACAAATTATTAAGGGTTGGACCGATACTGGGGATGGAAGCACTCATGAAAAAATTTATGATGCAGCTTGTTCAGATGGCTTAAAGGTAGATACCCAAACTCATAGGTGCCCAGATAATGGTGCGAAAGTTAATCTAGCAGATTGCTCTGTTTCTAATTTAGGTGCTGCAGAATTAAAAACTGTATGGACAGACCCTGAGTTTAATCCTGATGAAGATGCTTTCTATTATGTCAGGGTTTTAGAGAATCCTTCTTGCAGATGGACGGCTTGGGACGCAGTAAATAACCAAAGGAAACCAAGAGCTGATCTAAACCTAATTACACAAGATCGAGCATGGTCCTCACCTATATGGTATGTGCCTAGCTCTACAACTACGGCTGACTGGATCGGTAATTACGATCCAGCAGAGGATTCGACACAATAAAAGGAGAAAGTTTATGTTCAGAGTCGTATTTATTATTTTTGGTCTTCTAATTCTATCAAGTTGTTCCAATGATCATCTGACCATTGAGGACCATTCAATTCCTGAGAAAGATGTTTCCAATGAAAGAACGGAAGATTACAACCAATACCGCAATGTGTACTTTGGAGACACCCACATACACACCACTTTTTCTTTTGATGCTTACCTTTTAGGAAACATGAATACTCCAGACGAAGCATATCGTTACGCAAAAGGTGAAGGGATGAAAAATTCTTTTGGTATAGATATGAAGATACGAGAACCATTGGATTTTTACGCGGTAACGGATCATGGATTTTGGATGGGTGTTGTGGACGAGTGGGCAGATACAACTACAGAATTATCAAAGCATCCCTTGGCAAAGCCCTATCACAATATAAATTCTCCAGAAAACCTGAATTTTGAGACAGGAATAAAAAGAATAGCTTTATTTAGGCAATATGCTGGTCAATTCGTGCAAACTAGTGGAGGGTACTGGAAACTCTTTAAAGCTTGGTTAGCGAATGATGTTTCTCTTGCTTCGGCAGCGTTTGACTACGATGCCCATAGAGAGGCTTGGACAGAAGTGGCTAAGGCAGCACAAAAACACAATGACCCAGGAAACTTTACGACCTTTATAGGCTACGAATGGACTTCTGCCTTCTTGCAACCGGACGGTGGCGCTTATCACAGAAATGTCTTATTTAATTCCAGTAAAGCCCCAAAAAGACCCTTTACTAGGATGGATTCTCAAAATCCTGAGGATTTATGGACTTGGATGGATACCATGAGAGAGAAAGGGTTAGACAGTTTAGCGATACTTCATAATTCAAACCAATCCAATGGGCAGGCTTTTCGTTTGGCTTATTATGACGGCAGGCCACTCGATCAAGCCTACGCGGAGCAAAGAATGCGAAATGAACCGATGGTTGAGATTACTCAAATTAAAGGCACTTCTGAAACTCATCCCAGATTATCTCCGAACGATGAGTGGGCTGGATTTGAGATATTGAACACACGAAAGGGGAAAACTAATTTTTACAGCTATCCTCCTGGAGGTTACGTCAGAGAGGCCTTAATGAATGGGATGGCATTAGAAAAAGAGGATAGAGGTAATCCTTTTAAGTTAGGATTTATTGGATCAAGTGACAATCACAATTCTTCGGGCTCATATGAAGAAGATAAATATTTTGGGACAACTCCAGTAACAGGAGCTCCTGAGACTAGAGCTTCCATTCCACTCAATGGATTATATGGTGCAATGCGAACAGCCCAGTTTGGAGCTTCTGGATTAGCTGGTGTTTGGGCAGAAGAGAATACCAGAGAAGCAATTTTTAATGCCTTAAAAAGAAAAGAGACCTTTGGGACTTCAGGTAATCGTATAAAGCTACGTTTCTTTGGTGGATTTGATTTAACAAGTATTAACTTAAATACTGAAGATCTTGCTAAACAAGCTTACGGAAAAGGGGTACCCATGGGGTCTGATTTAATGGGCCAGGGCGCAACAGCTCCTAGTTTTATAGTCTGGGCACAGAGCGATAGCTACGGAGCTCCGCTCCAAAGGATTCAGATTATTAAGGGTTGGTATGACCACGGATACAGAAAGGAAACGAGAGAAAAAATTTATGATGTAGCGTGCTCAGATGGACTAGAGGTAGACCCTCTAACTCAACGATGCCCTGACAATGGAGCTAAAGTTAATTTAACCAATTGTGCTATTTCTAACGATAAAGGGGCTTCTGAACTTAAGAGTGTTTGGACTGATCCAGATTTTGAACCAGGCGTTGAAGCTTTTTACTACGTAAGGGTATTGGAAAACCCAACTTGTCGTTGGACTACCTGGGACGCAATTCGAACGGGTAACGAAATTAGACCAGGGTTGGACATAACCATTCAAGAACGCGCCTGGTCTTCACCAATATGGTATAAAATTAATAAATTATTTTAAGGAGAAAGAAATGACAACAATAAACCAAGAACTTTTTCAATTAGCTATGTCTGAAGAGGCCCGACCCTTAATGGACTTAGTTAAGAAACACTGCGAAGAAAATGTAGCTCCAATTCAACAAGAGTTTTATGACTTACATAATGAAAAGGAAGATCGATGGTCCTGGCATCCTCGCCAGTTAGAACTTCTAGCAGGTGCTAAGGATAAAGCCAGAGAGCTGGGGTTGTGGAATTTCTTTTTGCCGGATAACGATGGAAACATTGGAGAAGGGCTTACTAATTTAGATTATGCCTACATCGCAGATGATTTAGGTAAGTACCCCTTGGCATCAGAATCTATGAATTGTAGTGCTCCTGACACAGGTAACATGGAAGTATTGCAACATGTTGGGACTCCTGAACAAAAGAAAGAATGGTTGGAGCCTCTATTAAACGGAGAAATTAGATCAGCTTACGCCATGACAGAGCCTAATTTAGCATCCTCTGACGCGAAAAATATCAGTACTAGTGCAGTACTGGATGGTGATGAATGGGTTATCAATGGAGAAAAGTTTTATATATCTGGGGCAGGTGACCCGAGATGTAAGATCATGATAACAATGGTTAAGACAAGCCCTGATGCTCATCCCTCAAAGCAGCAATCGCAAATCTTGGTACCCAAAGATGCTCCAGGGGTTGAAATACTGGAAGGTATGCAAGTATTTGGACACGATCATGCACCGCAAGGGCATATGCATATTAGATTTAATAATGTTCGGGTTCCTAAAGATAATATTTTATTGGGCGAAGGAAGAGGTTTTGAAATATCTCAAGTAAGACTTGGCCCAGGAAGAATTCATCACTGTATGCGCACCATTGGAAAAGCAGAAAAAGCTTTAGAATTAATGGTCAAAAGAGCGGGCTCCAGGGTGGCATTTGGTAAACCTATTGCGAAATTAGGCAAGAATGTAGAAGTCATTTCTCGAGCCAGAATAGAAATTGATGCTATGAGACTATATGTTCTTCAAGCAGCTAAAGCTATGGATGTTTTAGGAAACAAGGAAGCAAGAGTGTATATCAGTGCGGTTAAGGCCATGGTTCCAGAAAAAGCCTGCCTTATTGTTGATCAGGCAATTCAAATGCATGGAGCAGCAGGTATCTCACAATGGACACCCCTCGCTGGCATGTATACCGACATGAGGCACTTGAGGTTTGCTGACGGTCCTGATGAAGTTCACCACATGGTTGTTGGAAGAGCAGAACTTCAAAAGTACGACCTCTGGTAGACTGGCAATTAACTTTTTATTTACTACTTATTCTGTTATAAGTAGGAGGGTTTTTTTAGGGGAAAAGATGAGATATTTATACAGAAATTTAAGTTTAGTTTTCGTAGTATTTTTATGGAGTTGTACTTCAGGTGACGATATTGTTGACTACAGCAATCTGGGTCCTGATGAGACAGAATCTGGAAGCACACCTGGATTTAATGAAGATAGAAATGTTTATTTTGGAGATCTACATGTCCATACTAAGCACTCTTTCGATGCTTATATTTTTGGTACTACTGCAACCCCTGATGATGCTTATAAATACGCTAAAGGGGGAACGATTCAGCATCCTTTAGGTTTTGACATGCAACTGAGGGAACCACTAGATTTTTACGCGGTAACTGATCATGGCTTTCTGATGGGTAATGTAGAATGGTGGGCCGACCCTAACAACACCACGCCAGGCACTGAACCTTTTACAAACCTTAACATTCCTGAGAATAGAACCGTTGAATCGATTCCCAGAAGAGGAGCTTTGTTTGCTACTCAAGTCAGAAGCTTAGTTGCGGATTTCAATTTTATGGGAATGGTAAAGTATTTGTGGACGGGAGATCAGGCACGGGTGATAAGTATTTACGACGTTGATAAACACAGGTCAGCGTGGAGAGATATTATTCGTAGTGCCCAAGATCATAATGATCCTGGTAATTTTACTACCTTCGTGGCTTATGAATATACCAGCTCAACAACCCGTTCTGGTGAGAATGTAACTACCCTTAATCCTTTTGGAACAGGACCTTATGAAGGAGGAAACCTACACAGAAATGTAGTTTTTAAAGGGGATCGTGTAACAGTGGAACCATTTTCAAGATTAAAATCTTTAAACCCTGAAGACTTATGGACTTGGATGGATGATTTAAGAGATAGGGGTGTTGATACCTTAGCCATTCCTCATAACTCCAATGGCTCTAATGGTCAAATGTTTGAATTAGAAAATTGGGCAGGGTACCCAATAGGTAAAGAGTATGCTGAATTTAGAATGAGAAATGAGCCTCTTGTAGAAATGACCCAAGTTAAAGGCACGTCTGATACACACCCCTTATTATCGCCAAATGACGAGTGGGCAGATTTTGAAATAATGGACACCAGAGTAGGGGGAACGGGTTGGAGTAGGCCAGATGGAAGTTATGTCAGACAAGCGTATCTAGACGGTATAAGTTTACAAGAAGAACAAAGGGGTAATCCGTATAAATTTGGTCTAGTAGGAGCAAGTGATACTCATACGGGAGCTATTTCAGATGATGAATCAGATTTCCATTCCAAAATAGGTATCTTGGATGGAACACCTCAAGGCAGAGGTTCGGTTCCGTTACCGGATGAGCAAGTTCAACTAATTATGGACAATGATGATTTACCCGGTGCTAGATTAATAGGTTTAAAGAAATTTGGAGATACTTATTACAGTAACCCAGGGTTTCGTCAATGGAGTGCATCTGGATTGGCTGTAGTTTGGGCCGAAGAAAATACAAGAGACTCCATTTTCAATGCTTTTAGAAGGAAAGAAACTTATGCTACATCTGGTAGCAAAATCAAATTGAGATTCTTTGCAGGAGAAAATTTAAGTGATACTTCTCTTTCGGACGAAGGTCTAATTAAGCAAGCTTACTCAAAAGGGGTGCCAATGGGAGGAGATCTTGTTGGTGGAGATGAGTCTCCTGAATTTTTAGTTTGGGCGGTAAGTGACACCAGAGGAGCTCCGCTACAAAGGGTACAAATTATCAAAGGTTTTGCTGAAAATGCCATAGGTGAGCCTGTAGGTAGGCCTAATGAACAGGTTTACGATGTAGCTTGTTCCGACGGTCTCGAAGTAGATCCTGAAACTCACAGGTGCGCAGATAATGGAGCTAAAGTTAACCTTTCAGATTGTTCTATTAGCTCTAATCTAGGCGCTTCAGAATTAAAAGCCTATTGGAAAGATCCTGACTTTAATCCTACCCAAAAAGCTTTTTATTATGTAAGAGTATTAGAGAACCCAACTTGTCGTTGGTCTACTTGGGACGCAATTAGAAATGGTGTCGAACCCAGACCAGACTTGCATAAGACTCTACAAGAAAGAGCTTGGTCTTCACCGATCTGGTATACGCCTGAAGCATAGATATTAGAGGCCTTAATGACTAAGAAGTTAATCTCCTTCTTATGCATAGGTCTAGTTATTCTTCTACTAGATATTTGGTTTGATTCCAGTAATCAAGATAAAACTATCATCCTCTATGACGATGAGGTAAATAGTTTAATAGAAACTTGGACAGCACAAGTTGGTAGACCACCAAATAACCAAGATTTTCAAGGAATTATCAACCAACTAGTTGAAGAAGAGATTCTTTATAGAGAGGCCTTAAAACTAAACCTAGATAAAGACGATATCATTATCAAAAGGAGACTGGCTCAAAAGATAGGTTTTTTAAAGCAAGAAGAACAGAGCAGGCCTCCCTCAGAATCTGATCTTGAAGAGTATTTCCAATCTAAAGAAGCTGATTACTATCTGGACAGAAGAATAAGCTTTACTCATCTTTACTTCTCTAAACAAAAGAGTGGATCTGAAAGGGCAGTGAATGCCCTCAAAGTAATGCGAGATCAGAATAACCTACCTGATAGTGACCCTTTTTTAGTTGGAAAAAACTTTATCAATAAAACTTCCAAAGAGATTGATAGAGATTTTGGTGTTGGTTTTTCTGAAAATTTTATCTATAGAGAGGTGGGAACTTGGGTAGGCCCTTTTGATTCCATCTATGGAACTCATTTAATTAAAATTTCTCAAATTACGGAAGCTAAATCACCTGATTTTGAAGAAGTGAAGAGAGCAGTGTTAATTGACTATTTGCTGGATAAGAAACAAGAGAGCATGAAAAATTATATTGAAGATTTAAAAAAGGATTATGAAATTCAAATCAACCCTAAATTTAATTACCAAGATTAATGTCAAAATTAATTTTTTTAATTTCTTTAATCTTAATTAGTTTTAACAATCTTCAAGCCCACGAATTAAATCCTGCTCGGCTAACTCTAAGCGAGGTTGAAGCCAAGTCTTTTGATGTAGTTTGGAGATTTCCTTCGAATGTTTTAACGCAACCAGGAAGTGTTGTTTTTCCATCCAATTGCAAGGAAACACTTAACTCATTACCTGAGATAGAAGGTAAGTACCAAGTAACTACATCTAGCTTAGTTTGTGAGTCAGATCTGAGAAATCAAGAGCTGACAATTAAAGGATTGACCAGAATGACCGACGCTCTCATTAGTATTCAATTCATTGATGGCGGCCAGTACGAAGGTCTGGTATCAGTAAATGAACCCAAGGTGATGATTCCAGGGGAATCTAACCTTTATCCTACCAATTACTTTTGGTTGGGAGTGGAACATCTTTTAAGTGGAATTGATCATTTAATTTTTGTTCTGGGTCTGATCTTCATAGTGGTTGGCTTTAAGACCTTGATTAAGACTATTACGGCTTTTACCTTAGCTCACAGCCTGACTCTTGCCTTATCTGTAACTGGTATCTTTCAATTACCCCAATCTAGCGCAGAAGCCCTGATAGCCTTAACTCTTATTTATTTGGCTCTAGAAGTGGGGAATGGAGAAAAATATAAGAAAACGCCTTGGTTATTAGCGTTTGGCTTCGGTTTATTACATGGGTTTGGGTTTGCCGGAGCCTTGTCTGAAATAGGGTTCTCAGAAGCATCTTTACTTTATTCCCTATTTTTCTTTAATTTAGGCATTGAAGCGGGCCAGTTGCTGGTGCTACCAATTTTTGTGATGATTGTATGGATAATAAACAGAATTAAGATCACTCAGATAACTTTTCAACTGTCTTCTTATCTTATCGGCGGAATAGCCTGTTTTTGGTTAATCGAAAGGATCAATAAGATATTAATTTTTTAGGTTGATCATCCCTAGGGGGTGTATTACTATCAAGACTATAAAACACTTATATAAAGGTGTTTGAGTGTATTAATAATTATGGGGAGAAATTATGCATAATCTGAGAAAAATGGTTCATAGCCTTATTTTATTTTCTCTTGTCCTGTTTAGTTTTAATGTTTTTGCTGCTGATACAGAAGTTGAAGAAGTAGTTGTTACTGGTTCTTTGATTAAAATCTCAGCGCAAAACCAAGCTGTGCCGGTTGATGTGATCGGTAGAGATGAGTTGGAAGCACAAGGAAGCCCTAATATGATAGACGTAATCCTTAACCTGCCTTCTATGTCAGGTACTCTAAACCAACAAGATCAGTTTCAAGGAAGTGGTGTTGCAACTGGAATGAAGAATATCAATATCCGTGGTATGGGAGGAGACAGAGGTCTTGTTCTTATCAACGGTAAGAGAGTTGCGGCTGCAGCTGTTAGATCAGCAAAATCAGCTGTTTATCCTGTTGATGTAGGTAACTTTCCTATGATTGCAATGCAAAGAATGGAATTACTGAAAAATGGTGGTGCAGTAACTTATGGATCTGACGCTATAACAGGTGTCCTTAACTTCATAACAAGAAAGGGATTTGAAGGCTTAGAGGTTAAAGCAAACTTTTCTGATAATGATGGAAGTGATGGCGATAACAATATTTCTATGGTTTGGGGTACTGGCAATAGCGGTGCTAATTTAATGATAGCACTAGAGTATGAGAAAAGAGACAGACTTCCTGTATGGGAAAGGAGTTTTGTTGACTACAGTTCACCTACTGGATGGCCTCTAGGTATATCTTCTTTTGGTAATCCAGGAGGATTTGGACCTGCTGCAGGTTGGCCAGGTACCTTATACGGTGGTTTAGATATGGATCCGAAATGTGGGTATGCATCAGAGTTCACAAGTTCCTTTGCTCTTAGCTTGGGAAGATGCGGATACAACTACACACCTTTCTTTAACTTAATTGATGAGCAGGAAAGACACAAGATCTATATTCAAGCAGAGTTTGACGTAACTGATTCCACTTCAGTTTACGTGGATGTGCTTTATGCAGACTTAGAAGGTTGGTATAACACCTCTCCAAGTTTTCCACACACAAACCCAGGATCTTCTAATTACTGTGCTGGAGATCCATTAACATGTACTTCTGCAGTACCATACTTTATGTATGTTCCGCTTAATAACCCTGGAGCAGTAGATTTCTTATCTACACTAAGTGCAGAAAGGCAAGCTCAATACCAATCAGCAGGTGGATTGCATTTTTGGGGCAGAACTTTAGCAGTTGAAGGTCCTTCACAAAGCGGTAAGCGTTTTCATGAAACCATGAGGTTGAATGCAGGAATTCTACATTCTTTTGACAGTGGAATGGATTTAGATGTATCTGTTACTTATACAAATCATTCAGTGGATGGTTTTACATTTGATCCACTTCATTTGAGAGTGCAAGATGCTTTGGCAGGACTTTCAGGCCACAATTGTCCAAGAGTTGGGTCTAACCCTTGGGATGCAGCAAATGATGCACTTCGTGGAGACACTGCTTCAGGTTGTTATTGGTACAATCCTTTTGGATCTGCTATAGGAGCTACTGGAGGAAGTGCTCTTGCTAATCACCCCTCTGTAAGGCAGTACTTCAATGGAGTTGCTTCTGGTATCACTCAAGTAGAGAACGTAGTAACTGAAGCTACATTGACTGGAGAATCAGACATCGAAATGGGTGGAGGAAATCTTGCTTGGGCTGCTGGTTATCAGTATAGATGGTGGGATAGTCAATACAATCCTACTGGAGACAACAGAGTGGATGGACCACAAAATTCACCTTTTGTATTCTTGGGAGTATCCCAGGAGAGTTATATAGAAACTAGAGTTTGGTCACTGTTTGGTGAAGCACTTTTACCTATCTCAGAAAATACCACTGTGACTATTGGTGCTCGTCATGAAGATTATGGCTTAGACTCTTTAACCAAGCCTAAACTTTCCATAATCTCAGATGTGTCAGATAAGGTAACGCTAAGAGCTTCTTATGAACAGGTATTTAGAGTTCCTAGCATACCAACTCAATCTTCATACTCTCTAGAGCTTTATGCGCCAGCGGGTGAATATATTCAGATTGAGACTCCTGTTCCTTCTTCTTTAACTCCTGAAGAATCAACTAATATAGGATTTGGAGTTATTGTTAGACCTAGTGATCAGCTTACTGTTAATTTAGATTATTACTCTCTCGCTTTAGAGGGTCCTTTTAACAGAGAAGCTTCTACTTGTGCTTGTTCAGATAAAATAACTGCTACCGGTGCACTTTATGATCCTGCAGTAAATGTTCCGCAAGATATCACAATGATAATTGCAGAATTAATCAACGGTGATGATGTAGATACCTCAGGGGTAGATTTGGAGGTTAAATACACCTTTGAAAATAACTTGGGTAACTGGTCAGTTGGTGGAAACATGAATCATATCGTAGAGTATGATGTTTCTGGAACAGCTGATGGTAACCCATATGATGGTGCTGGTTTATACAATCTACGTTCAACAGTGCTTCCAATTGAATTACGTATGATGCCAGACCTAAAGCTTAATGCTTATGCATCTTTACTCATGAATAATGGTATTTATGCAAGACTTTATGCTAGGTAC